>Ga0209595_100059_pt1 | contig 39738 bp, 50 predicted proteins | sample Porto_4metaG_FD_187427 | JGI IMG/M metagenome (GOLD analysis project Ga0209595, IMG submission 187427) | Marine algal microbial communities from Porto, Portugal - Porto_4 metaG (SPAdes) (version 2) | ecosystem: Host-associated > Algae > Red algae > Unclassified | place: Portugal: Porto... | reverse complement strand
TTGCAACTGAACTTAATACTTTAATAGATTTTTTCATTTTACATCACCATTCCCCATAATTTTTTGTTTGATATCTGATACATCATTTGCTAATGAACTAAAGGCTTTTGCTTGTTCTTCAATGACTTGTTGGTTTTTCTCAATAACTTTTTGATATTGTTCTTCACGCTGTTCATTCTTTTTTTGCGTAGTAAAAAGCATCCACACGAATAACGCTGCGAATGCTCCTTGTTGAACCATTGAATTAAAAATTGCATCCTCCATTGTTCTCATCTCCCCAAAAGAAAAAGAGAAGCGAAATCGCCCCTCTTTGCTATATAAGCTGTATTTTATTCAAAATAAAAAGCCCACTATTGTGCGCTATCCATAATTAAATCTGCTCTTCCATTGTCAGTTAAATATTTATCGATTCTTTCTTTGTAAGCCTTCATTTTGGTGATAACAACTATATACGTATAAACTTCATCAATTACCCGTTGTGCCATGTACTCAGCCATATATCATCACCCCTTTTACCCCATAATCAATTCATCTAAAGCCTTCTGCATTAATTCCATTTGCTTTTTTATTTGTTCTAACTCTGAAGGTTCTTCAGGTTTCGGTTCTTCGGGTTTTGGTTCGACTGTTTTTACCCATTTACCATTTGTGAATATAGGATAATAAATACCATCCGGACAAACTTCTAAAGTACAATTAGGCGGAATATCAGGCTCATAACCAATAATCACATCTTCCTCATAAGGTACTTTAATAGTTTCATATTCTACATTTCGCATTACACAGTTAGGGCAATCGTATTTACTAATCGGTTCTTCTGCATCTTCAGGATGGTTGTAAGTTCCGTCCGCAACTGATTGGTGAAGTTCACAAAGTTTCTCTTCTGTTACAATCTCTTTTATTTCTTCTCGATAGAAGGTTTGTTTTTCAGTTATTGCCTTTTCCTCTAAAGGAATCATTTCAGTGAAATGCCCGTCTTTATCGTAACAATAACCGTACTGTCTAGCCATCAATATTCCTCCTTTTAGTTAAACTAAATAAGTTAATGTGAAGTCTACTCGTTTACCTTTCGCGTTCGTGCTTAGTGCAACTGCTCCTGTAGTACCGTTGATAAATACTTGCACCATTGCCGTTCCGTCTGCTGTAGGTGTGTAAATAGAACGGTTTCCGCCTGTTGGTCTTAAATCAGATGGAAGAGTAGCTACTATTACACCTGTAGCATTTGCATTTAGTGTTACTGCACCCTTTAACTCCACGGTACTATTTCTTCGAATAGTCATCAACGGATAGTTAACATCCGGTCCTGTAGCTTCTGCCGATAGCGGAATAGTAGTTGTGCCGTCTAGTTTCGTAGATAATGCCGCAACTGTGACTAATCCCGTAGAAAGGTTCAGTGTAAGTTCTTTTTGCCAATCGACTGCGCCTGTCATCTTCGGTCCAATTGACCACTTACTCTGCGAGTCATTTATTACAATTGATACACCTTTGTCGGTATTAGCTTGTAATACATGCTCTACATTGTTTCTTAAATTAGTAACGCCATTGAAAGTCATATTACCTGTTGCAGTGTCTCCTGCTTTTTTGAGAACATCGTCATTTAATGCATGTCTGTCCCAAGCGTTCCAAACATTTGCACCTGTCATTTTTCTAGTCCATGTAAATGCACGAGTTCCTGCTAAGACTGTAGCAATTTGTTTAACATAGCTTCTATCGGAATATCGAACAACATCTACATAGAAGAACGCCGTTGTTCCGTCCGGTGAGCTACCTAAATTGTTACCACCATATGAGCCGGGTTTTTGTAGAGAATCTAAATTTTGTCCGTTAATATTGATAGTGTCCCCATTAGGTTGTACAAGTTCCGTGTATGCTTCCGTTTTTTTGACAAGGTTTGTGTTTGATACAACGTTAAATGTATTTGTAGCCGGAGAATAATTCCAAGCACCCGTTTCGGTTGCACCATTTCTTCCAAACCATTCAACTAATCCCGAAGGGTGAAAAACAAGTCTTCCTAGTTGAGTTTGATCGTTGTACCATTGCAACATTTTCGCGCCGTCTTTAGTTTGGAAGTTTAAGTTACCCGTCATAGTATCGCCGCTACGTTTCACGACATCCATTCCGTTCAATTTATTTTGCAATTGAGTTAATTGCGTATTAATCGAAGTCCATCTACTATTAATATCATCTACCAGCCATTGCGCTTGTTGAATTAACTCTTCCAATTCAGAAATATATGGGCCGCTCATTGTATGGCCTGTCATCGCATCAGCTAATGTTACTAGTCCGAAATCTTGTGTTGAAGCCCGTACCGTTCCACCCTGTTCAATTGAGAAATATGATCTTTTCCCAACACCGGCTACACCAAACGTTTCTGGTCTGAATGTATATTCGAAATTACCTTGTGTAGCATTAATCATTTTAACGCCTGAAGTATCACGAACGTATGCGTTGTTTGGTTTTAACCCTTCATAATAAATCGTATTACCAGTTAAATTATAAGGAACGCCACCATCTACAACGAATACATTTACCGTTACGGTCGCTTTATCCCCTTGACGACCTGTTACAACTGCATTTAATTGTGCTTGCTGGTTTTTATTTATGTCCAATACCAGTTTAATTTTCATATTGTCTTATCCCCCCCTCATTAGGATCAATTTTAAAGTCATCTTCTGTTTTTACTACTGAACTTGTATTTCTATCAAAAATACTAGATTTACGTTTAGTAGCACTTCTAAAGCTAAATGCCTCGAATACAGGTTCTTCTTTTACAATCTTAATCTCGTAAGAAAAATCAATATCATTTTCGCTTTCCACAATAAAAAAAGTTCCCGTCCGTTCGGAAACCCAAATATCACCTTGTCCGTATTTGCTAATAAATACATGGTAATTTTCTGTTTCGTTTTGTAAGAAGATAGGAAGATTAATAACGGCTTTTCTGTCCACAGTTGATCCATTACCTATGTGGGTAAAAGTTTCGGACGAATTCATAACACTGTGCATATCTTTTTCAACTGGTTTAGGCGCTGCCATTCTCGCAAATGAAGCTGGTTGTGGCGCATTATCATTAGATAATGTACTGGATATACGAGCGTTAATTATACTGTTACCGCTCATATCTAAAGTAACCCTTGCTCGTATTCTATCCCTGGCGTTCAACTCCATTAGAACATGTGCGTATTCTCCTTCTTTGTAAAGAAATTGCGTTGTCCCTTCATTCGAAATAGTTAACGTTCCTGTCACATCTTTGTCTATTCCGCCTTTAAAACGCGTTCCGTTTTCGTCAAAAATGATTCCCTTGTAAGCAAACAATGTTTTATAAGTGTAGAATTTATTCGCGTCCATACCTGCCCACGCTGTATTTGCATTGTTTTCTCTTAATACAAAGTCCATTCCGGTATCAGAAATCATTGCTAAACGTCTAGAATCGTTCGAGTATAATAATTCTTGCATGTAATTGCTCTCTTTACCTCTAGATTGAGAAGAGAAAACAACTTTACTAGTATTCATCCAAAGATTTTGCCACGCGAATATACCTCTGAATCCATAAGTTGTAGCATTATCAACCACTTCGAATTTCGGTTCATAAAGTTGCGTTGTTGTATCTAATACAGAAAAACTCAAATAACGGCCTGGTTCGATGTTCATCGTTACGCCTTTTGTATTATCGGAAACTCTATATTGATACCCTAATGACCCTACTTTATTTGCATCTGAATCGTAAACAGCTAATTGCCCGAGGTTATTCAATTCCATTCGTTTTACGCCATTAACTTGTGATTGCAAACCTTCTGGCATCATTTTAATAGTGTTACCGTATTCGTTGAAACCTGTTCTAACCATTCCGGCATCAAGTGTACCAGTCTTTATGAAATCCGCTACTATTGACCCATCTTTTGTAATAGCGACTCCATATGGGCCATTTACACCTGTTGATGAATACCCTAATCCATTAACATTCCATTGCCAAACCTTTTTAGCGGTCATTTCACTGTTTGTATCCATGATTAAAATACGATCGGGATATACTCGGACATAAGAACCGAAACCACTGTTAATTAAATTAGTTGCGTTTTCTTTAGCTTGTTCTAAAATATTAGGACCTAGATTATTCACATCGGTTATAATGTCGTCTATGCGACCGTTAGCACTGTTTAAGCCACCTTCTAAATCATTCACTTTTCCATTAGTGGTATTTAGATTCGAATTAGTTGTACCCAATCCAGTTTCTAAATCGTTTACTTTTCCGTTTGTAGTGTTCAAATTTCCATTTGTCGTATCTAAATTGCTATTAGTTGTATCTAGATTTCCATTCGTTTTTGTTAAATCTTCTCTTAACTTCTTTAACCTTTCATCAGCATTGCCCAATCCTGTGTTAATATCAGTTGTTATATTTAAAACGTCATCTTGAATTTTATCAATCTTGTTCGCTTTACTAGTAAATGAATCTTTGAAATTACCGAGTGTTATATCAATGTATCTCTCTTTTACGGGATCATACTTATAAGATATAACTTTAGCTTGAACATATATTCCGTCTTCACTATGATCGACCGTCACCGTATCACCCATATAAACGGATTGCAAAACAGCGAAATTTTTGTATTCTTCCGTTTGGGATAACTCCTGAAAACTAACTCGATAGTTCGCTAAAGGTTGGTCTACATGCTCTTTTTCAAACATTTCACGTGCTTTCTGTCTTAATAAAGCATATGCATCTTCTAATGGAATAGCGTCTTCATCGTCTACATAATCACCAATAGCCGCTTTAACATTTTCGAATGCCACTGTTTTGATTTTAGGATTAACATATTTGTCCACATTAGCACTGGTAACATACTTTTCAGGAAGTAGAAGCCCGTCGAAACCAATAGGCATTATCTTTGTAATAGGACTTTGCCAATCTACACTAGCGTCATATCCTAATAAATCCTTCTTGTGTTGAATGACAACACCACGGTCGCGGCCGCGTTTTTCTAAAATGTTTACAAGAAAATTATCCCTTTTTAATTCGCCACCCCAACGGTTTAAGAAACTGTTATCTTTTCCAGTGTCTAATAAAGCTTCGACTGGATTCATTCGGACTAGACGCGCGTTATTTGACTTGCCAATATCACTGAAGAAATTAAAACGACTAGGATATTGTAGAGCGCCTTTTAATTGAGTTAGTGCCCCTAGTCCTGTTTTACCTACAATGTTTGTATCTTCTATGAAATTATCAATTAAATCGTAGAAAACATGATAACAAAATACACTTACAATCCCCATTGAAGGCGATGGATTCGCTACCCTGAATAATTGTTCACCGTCTGGTGTTGGTACTTGTATCAAACTTTGACCTTTTATATCCAATCCATGTGGAGAGAATAACGGATATTTGAACGATAATACATAAACACCATTTAAATCTTCTTGAACAGTAGCTTCATGAACCGCATCGCTCAAAATACCGATACCATTGTGTGTAAAGTCTGTTTCATCTGGTTTAAAAAGTTTAATCAAACGCATCGTCCCCTAACTTCTAATTCTATTTTAGAGACGGTACCCGTCCACAATATTTCATTTTCACCTTCTTTTAATACAGGAAAATTCCCGATCATTTTATTATTCATTGGAAAACTACCGGAATAGCATAAAAGTAAATCAGAATCGACAACCACAGGATTCACGATATCTTTTATTTGAAAACCAATTCCATTTACATAAACAGTCACAGTTCCCGTCCCTGTAATGGTGAATTTCGGTAAAGAATAATATGTGCCATAGTTCATAACAGTCATTGGCATTGTTAAGTCAATAGGTTGCTCAATAATATATTCGTAGGGATCAGACTTAAATGTAACTTCAAACTGTCCATATTCTTCGAATTGATTATCGATATCGCCAATAGTTACACTTTTGATTTTTCTATATACATTATCGTCCGTAAAAGATAGAGTTTTCGCATTGCGTAACCATCTTTTAACTTTCCTCAACAATGATTTTACATTGTAATCTTCCAATAAATTAAAATTAATCGTGAACTCTACATCTTCGTAACCATTTTTCTTAGTTAAAGAACCGTTTTCCCTTCCTGGAATATCAATAAATTCGACCTTTTCCACTGCGGAAGGAATGGCAGGACGATCCACCATACAAACCCGGTAGTCCGTCCCTAATTTATCGTCTATTCTAATATCAAGCACGTGAAGTCCTCCCTATACCGATATTTAATGATTGACCTTTTTTAGCAAGTGCATCATCAATTTTTTCCACCATTTGTTCGATATCACGATCATTTCTCACTGAAGGATTATAAATATTAATTACAGTCGGTTCAGTAGACATCGTTGCTGCAATCCCTTCACCAATCGCACCTAATGTCTTTTTATTCAATGGTAATACACCCTCCGGTCCTGCTTCACCTGCTCCTTGGAACTGTCCACCATTCATTCCAAATATGGTTGGTCGAGTAAAAATACCGCCTTTTGCACGCCATTGTATACCAATACCAGAAGGATACGTAATATCTTTACCTAAAACATTTCTCGTGCTAGTTTCTAAACTAAAATGTGGCATTTTAGGCATTTCCGGTTTAGGAATCTTTAATTTCAAATCACTGAAAAACCCTTTGATTTTATCAATAAATCCCTTCACTTTATCCACAGCATCTTTTATTGGATCAATAATAAATCTCTTTGCTGCATCAAATTTTTCCTTCGCAGTATTCTTCACAGAATCAAATTTATCTTTAGCTGCGTTATATAAATCAGTAAATTTTTGTTTGGCCTGATTATACGCTTCAACCACTGGATCAATCACATATTTTTTCACTGTATTCCAGGCTGAAAGTGTATATGATTTGATTTTTTCCCAGTTTTGTAATATCCAATTTGCTAATTCTCCAAGTTTTTGTTTCGTTGTATTCCATAAATCTTGGACTGGTTGAATTACATACTGTTTTACCAAACCCCAAGCTGCGGACGTATAGGATTTTATAGTTTCCCATTGTGAATTTAACCAGGAGACTAGCTCACTAACCTTCTCTTTTACAGTATTCCAAGCATCTTGAATTGGCTTTACAATATATTGCTTCAGTAAATCCCAAGCAATCTGTGCCGCGGCTTTTATAAGTTCCCAATTATTACTTAACCAAGTTGCTAGCTCACTAATTTTCTCTTTTACTTCTTTATAAGATTTTTGAATCGGTTCAATAATGTATTTACTTATTGCAGCCCAGGCAATTTGTGTACCCGCTTGTATCAATAGCCATCCTGCTTCTAAAACGGTAGAAACTGCCGAAATAATTGGATCTAAGACTGTAAGTATCGTATTCCACGTTTCTTGCCATTTTTGTACTAATGTCCCCCACAATTCAGATGCGGTTTCGACAATACCAGTCCATAGATTACTAAAGAACTCACCAATAGGAGACAATATGCTATTTGCTAATTCTAAAAATGAAGACCACGTTTTTGAAAAGAAATCATTAATACCAGTCCAAATTTCAGATGCCGTATCAGAAATCCCTGTCCACAAGTCACTAAAGAACTGAGCAATTGGTTCGAAGAACTCATTTACCATATCTAAAAAAGAAGACCAGGCATTTGAAAAATAATCCACTGTGGCGGACCAAGCATCTTCACAAGTTTGAACTATACTATCCCACAATTCACCAAACCAATCTTTAAATTGTGACCACTTTTCAGAAAGCCAATCGGTTATCTGCCCCCAATTTTGTATTGCCCAAATAACACCGGCTATTACAGCCGCTACTCCAGCGATAACACCGATAACTACACCAAGTGTTGTACCTAATACACCAACCGATGCTACGACCACTGCAATGATTGGTGCCAAAGTACCGACTACAGCTACTAATCCAGCAAAAATAAAAGCAAAGTTTTGAATTGGCCCTGGTAAGTTTGTGAACCAATCAACTACCGATTTAATTCCTTCTACTACTGGTGGCAAAATATCTTTAGCTAATTCAGCAAGTTTCTTTCCAACGGGCTCTAATGCTGCTTGAGTTTCTCTTAATGCTTTTTGAAATTGCTGTCCTAAAGATTCTTCTTGAAGCTTTTTCATTTCATCCATACGACCATTTACATCACCAAGACCACCATTCACATCATTTAGACTTAGAACAGCTTCTGCACCCATGTCTTCCCATTTGGTACCGAATAACGCTACACCAATCTGGTTTGCCTTTACTTTATCATCCATTTTTTGGAGGTCACCTAATACAGCGTTAAACACATCCGCTGCGGTTCCTTTCCCTTCATTGAATGATTTCCAAACACCTTGAGTTTCTTTGGATAAATCACCAAATCCTTCAGCGACGCCTTTAGATCCATCTTGTACACGAATACCGAATTCTTTCACAAGGTCATTAATGTAATCGAGATTGTATGAACCGCTTTTAGTCCCATTCGCAAGAATGGTGAACATTTCTTGAGCACTAAAACCACCTTGTTTGAATAACGGTGCATATTCTGAAAGGTTATCAAACAACTCATCCGAGTAATTTAGGCCTTCTTGAGCACCTGCAGCAAGCAAATCAAAGGTTTCCTGTGTAGATAAACCAAACTGTGACATTAATTGTCCTGCACCACGAGTAGCTTCATTTAAATCCACATCATAGACCTTCGCTAAGGTTAAAACATTTTCAGACGCACCTTGTAGTTCTTCATGTGGAACATCTCTCATATTTTGATAGACTTTTATAAGAGCCTGATCAACCTCTTCAAGACTTTCACCAAATCCCTTTTTCCACACATCTTTTGAAATCTTACCGAGATTCTCTGCACCTTTTTGAGTTAATCCTAATGAAGCTTGTATTTTCCTTTGTGATCTATCAAAATCTATCGCTATACCTACAGTCGCTTTACCAAGCTCAATTAACTGTTGTGACATTCCTTCTAGCATTTGAGTGGCTTCCATCATATTGTGCAAGTCTAATTTCTTTCCTAATTGCTCCATACCCTCTGCGGCTTGCGAACCACTTTGACCAACACTATGTAACGAATTCTCAAATTGCTTCAATGTAGTTTTAGCTTGATTTAGCTTTGTCTCAAGTTGCTGTACTTCTTTAGAATTTTCACCATATACTTTCTTAGTTGCACTCAATTGACGTTCCAGATTACTTACAATCCTGCCAGTCATTTCTGTTTGTTGATTCAACTGCCTTTGAGCTAAACCTAATTTATCAGCTTCACTGGCGTTTGCTCCTAATTCAGTATTCTGTAATTTAAAAGCGCTTGTTAATCTCTTTTGCTCAGCTTCTAAATTCTTTTCACTTTGCTGTAAAGAATCTAAATCAGCTTTTGCTTTTCTAGACTTGGTTGCCTGTTCTGAAAGGCCTTCATTCGTAGTTTCTAACGAATTCTCGAATTGTTTTAAAGTAGTTTTAGCTTGGTTTAAACTCGCTTCAAGTTTTTTCACTTCTGTAGAATTCTCACCATATGCACTTTTCGCTGCACTCAATTGTTGCTCTAAATTGTTTACGATTTTATCCGTCATTTCCATTTGCTGACGTAATTGTTCCTGCGCTAACTCCAATTTATCGGATTCACTAGCATTTCGACCTAACTCAGCAGTTTGGAGCTTAAAGGCGCTTGCTAATTGTTTTTGCTCTGCCTCAAGCTTTTTTGAGTTCTCTTGTAAATCAAGTAATGTACCACGTGCTTCTCTTGCTTCAATTGCTTGTTCTGAAAGACCTTCGTTTACTCGTTTCATTGCATTATTTAAAGAAGTTTCAGCACGTTCTGCATCAAGTAACTTACCGTACATTTTATTAAGTTGTTCTGCTGTCGTATTTGTATCTTTAGACATTGCTTGGTATTCAGAACGCAACATGGCTGTACGTTTTTTAGCAGCTTCCATTTGAATTTCTAACTTCTTCTTTTCAGCTGCTAATTTATCAGTCGCTGTTGCATCTTGACCCATTGCGGAAATATGATTTTTATATTCCTTTGCTGCATTATTCATAACCATATTAATTTGCTTCAATGTCTGAGCATACTGAACTTGTCCATCCATCTTGAAATTAAGAACGACATTTCTTTCCTTATTATTCCCTGCCATTTTCTCACCTCACTTATCGGAACGGAGTTTGATCTAACGTGTAAATTTGTTTTGGCTTCTTCTCATTCAAAGCATCTGGGTTGTTATATCGTAGATGCATAATGAATTGCTTTAAAAAATGATTAGGAGTGATTTTCCAAAAGTCATCCATGCTTAATCCCAGCAACGTATTACCGACATAAAAATAAAAATCCCAATCCAATTCGGACTGAGATTCTTCATTTTTATTCAGTATGTTTTTTACTTTTTTTCTTGATTCAGCTTCTCCATATCAGAGTTTTGGAAAGTTTGACCTTGGAAAATGTCCATTACAACTTTGAAAACATCAGGTAAATCATACATAGGTATTGAATTTTTGATTTCTTCAGGTGTACATTCAGTACCTCCACTGCGGACCATCGCATAAATCAGCGTACTCATTAACTTAATTTCTTTTTCACCTAAGCTGAATTTTTCTTTCGCCATCATTCCATTCAATTCTTTTTCGAATACATGATAATCCCCACCATATGACTCTTCCACATAAGGAAATGAATCCATTGTGAAAATCACAGGAATTTCCACCTTCTGTATCTTAATTTTATTTCTATTTATATCAACGTTAACTAAATCGCTTAAACGCGCCATAATATCACTCCTTATTGTCCTGTAGTTCCACCAAGTTGCGCTAATTGAGATTCATCGCAAATAACTTGTTTTAAGAAATCAGTAACTTTAATTCCTTTCGCTTCTGGATCACCAGTATCTAATTCAGCTTGTGTAACATCATTAAATAACAATGGATCTGCTGTAATTGTGTAAGCAACGTCGTCCACAGTCATTTCATCACCTTGTGTTTTCCAAGATTCTTCTATTGGAGCAACTGTACATTTTGGATACCAACGTAATACTTTTGTTCCATCATTCAGTGGAAATACAACACCTACTGCAAACTTTGGATATTCTTTCGCCTTTGCAGTTTCAAAAGACACGCCTTTTTTACGTGTTTTTGCAAAGATTTTATCTTTTACTTCACGGTTTAGACCGGCAAGGTTAAACGCTAGTCCGAACGCTGTATTTTTTACGATATTAATGATTTTTTTATTAGAAGCCCACTTTGTAAAGTTTGTAGAAGTAGTGGAAATCGTCAAATCAGAAATATTTGTTTGCTTATAAATATCCTCTTCATAAGTAGGAAGTGCATCTGATGTTTCAGCGCCTTCCATCATGCATAGATATAACTCTTCAATCCCTACGGAATATTGAATCTCTTTATTTACGACTGGCATTTCTATCATCCTCACATTCTATCTATTATTTTTTGTGCCATAATATCGGCAATTTTTTCACCTTCTGCATCGAAAGTGTTTTGTACAAAGTGTTTTCCTTTCACACGGCCTTTGCCATTTGCTTTTTTATGGCCATGTTCAACTAAATACCAATACCATGACGCATCCTCAAATTCCACAGATACACGATCATTTTTTATGACAACCTTTAGGCTATCTCTTAAATGTGTTCGCTTGTTTTTATTGGATGCTTTGATTCTTGGTTTTAATTTACTCGCAAAATACTTTGCTGCTTCGTCCAATACATCCAGGCTTACTTGTTTATCAACCCTTAATAATGTATTGATATCTTCTAAGGCTTCAGCGAATCCATTATTATTTGAAGCCATTACTGAATGCACCTCACATACGTTATAAACTGCGTGATAGTGTCGTCGTTTTCGTCATAACCCATTCCATCGAATTGAGAATAAGACACGCCTACATCGTTAAAAACAGCCTTTAACGGCTCGTAATCTTTTTCAGTACCATTTGTTATAACAGCAATCTGATAAAGCGGCATATCTTTTAGGACCTTATTAGAAGCCCTCTTTTGTTGCTCGTTCACAAATTCATAAACAATGTATGGGTATTTTGCCGTTGTAGGAGCTTCATCACGATATACTGGGATACCTGATTTTTTCATGGTGTCTCGTAACTCTTGAAAACTAATTTGCATAAGATAGTGACACCTCCATTAATCGGTCTTCTTCTTTTACATAAATGCGTTCAATATTGTAAATACGGCCAGCAACTTTTACACGGTAATCCTTTTGATTGTTTTCAATCTCCCGATCAATACGAACTTCAATTTTCTTTACAATTTCATTCGTATCTTTCGTTGTAAATTTGTCAGTGGCCGTAACTCCAATATTGTTATAACGAATCTTCCGTTCTAATGGATATCCCATAATAAGACGGTCTGTTTCTGGATCAATGGTCTCCCCTAGTTTAAGTAGCTCACCCATCCATCTAAGTTTATTTGTCTGTCTCTTCATCGACATAAACCTCCTGGATAAAGAAAGGAGTCATTGCATCAAGTGCCTGACCTAATTCTTTTTCAGCGACTCTGTAATCGTAGAAAATACCGGCGACCATAATAATTAGATATTCGGTCTGTTTGCCTGTCGCATTCTTTACATAAGTCTTTGCTTGAGTGATATAAAAAGAGAGCATGGTTTCATCCATACCCTCTTCCCAATGAATATGAGATTTTAATTTCTCAATTAAATCATCCATATTAAGCTCCAGTAGAAGCTTTTAAAACGTACTTATAAACTGGAACTTCAAATGGTGAATGAATGAGTTGTGCATCTAGTAAGTTCCAGATACGGAAACCTACACGATTTGTACGTGAGAATAACTCAACTAGCTTTTGCACTTCTAATGATCCAATGACATCTTGAATATAGAATTTAGAAAAGTCACCAAAGTAGAAGACTGGCGTATCTGGTTCGCCTGTAATGTCAATTGCATCTTCTTCCTCAACAGGGAAGCCTAATAGCGTATAGCCAATTCCACCTTCCGCTTGATTAAATGGACGAAGTAATGGGAAACCGTCATCTGTTTTCATTGTTTCGATTTTAGTTAATGCTGCTGTATTTAATACCCATCGTGCTTTTTTACGAACTTCTTTAACAGGTGTATTTTTCATTTTTACTAATGCATCATAAAGATTTTTTTCATCCGTTTTAAATTCAACGGCTTTCTTTGCCAATGCACCATCATTTATGTTATTAGCTTCATCGCCATTAACCATATATTGAGTTTCTTTACGAACATAAGCTTTTTTCAGTTCGTCCATAACGATTTGTTCAATCGGTAAACCTGTACGTGCCAATAACTTCTTCGTTACTGTAGCAAGTGCATCAAATTCCGTTGGTGATAATTCGATTTCATCGAACTCGATATCCGTTTCTGGAATTTCATTATTTGTTCGCTCATTTTTATGACCTTGTGCTTCTGCCTTTTTAACTAAAACAGGATACTTAATATTTTCTTTTGTTTTTACTCCTGTTCCTAATCGGCGTAAGAAGTTTTCTTCTTGTGCATACGTAATAATTTCTTTACTTAAGAAATCTGGAATCGTAACAGAACCATTACCAGTAACTAACCCTAATGAACGGGCTTCTCTCTCATCAATATTACCAACAATATAATTAGCGAAAGCTGAACGAGTTTCCGTTTCTTTGTTTTTAGAAGATTTATGACCTTTAGTAGAAAGACCAGTTCCAATAGCTGCCATGATTTCAGAACGCTGCTCTTCTGACAGTTCAGTTTTTGCATCTGGATCTTCTTTTGCGGCTGGGTCTTCTTTTTTATTTGGATCTTCTTCTTTCTTTTTGTCCGGATCTTCTTCTTTTTCGCCTGCTTCTAATTTCGCAATTTCATCAGCAAGAGTTTGGGCTTCTTTTGTTAATGCTTCTACTTCAGCCTTAACAGCTGCTAATTCTTCTGAACGAACTTCACCTTTTTCAACTTTACCTTGTAATTCTGCTAATCGAGCTTTATTTCGTGCTTGAGATGCTTTTAAGATTTCTTTTAATTTCATGTTAATTGTCCTCCAGAACTTTTTTTATTTGTTTGATAAGATTGTTTCTTTCTTCCGTATCATCTTCCACAATTGTTTTTACAGCTACTTCTGTACTTCTCATTTCAATCATGGTTGCATTTTCGCCCCTGGTTTCAATAGAAGTCGCAACATAGGCTGGTGTCATATCTAAAATAGAAACTTCTAAAAGCTCTAGTTCTTCAATAGAACGCTTTTGAACACCAGATTCGCCCTCTTCCCATGAATCTTTTTCAGAAACAAAACCAAATGACCAACCACGCAATTCTTTATCCTTGGCTTTTTGAATCACTTGTTCATCTGTAACCGTAGCAATGGCTCTTAAACCAATATTGTCTTCATACAATTCCAGATTTCCGTTTTCAATAGAACCAAGTTTTCTAGTTTTATCATGATTAAAAAGCAAGTCCACATTCTTTGCTTTCTTTAACGCTTTTTCAAACGTCTTTGGGACAATCTTCTCTTTGAAATATCCTCTTGGTGAAGGCAACATGCGACTTTCTCTGTCCACAACATTTACATAACCATCAAGTATGACTTGATTCCCTCGGACCTCAATTTTCATTCTCTTCACCTCCTCCCAATGAACCATCCGCCGCTTCTTTCTTGCCAATTTCAGTTAAATCATTTGAAATATAAATAGCTTGTGATTCCTTTGTATTTTGTTTAGGGAATCCGAGCATATCAGCAACGTTGTCAGGTGAAGTAATGGCTGTACGCACAAGGTTATAACCAATATTTGTCTTGTTGCTATAAGTAACAAAATCAAGAATATTAATTTTGAATTTAATTCGTTTTCCTGAATTCTGGCCATAAAAAAGAAGACTCAAATGGTCTTCGAAATTTTTCATTATAGGTCTTACTGCTTTGTTGTGGATATACATCATTGCTTTTTCAATATCTTCTTTGATTAACTCTGTGTATGTATCCACATTTATGCCTAAAAACTTGCCTAAGTCTTTCTTATATACATTTAGATATGCCAAGGTCTTTTCGTCGTCTAGCGGGCTTTTAAGCGTGTCAATTGAGTACCCTTTTCCAAGTGGAATCATTTTTACAGACCTTGCTTCATCGATTGATTCCAGTTGATCTAAAATTGCATTGATTAACTTTGACTGTGCACCATTCTGTGGATTGATATGGGCATCCAAATTTAACAAGAATGCTAATAGTCCACCCTTTTTATATTTGTCAGTTAAAGTTTTCTCAGCCGACATAACGCCCTCGAGCGTATCTCTTCCCAAATCAAGAAGACCTTTTCCTCTTAAATGATCTGCACCAATATTTTTCACATGACGAATCATAAAAGAGGGAACCTCGTGACCACCAATATTAAAATGCTCTACCAAATTATCATCTAACTCGGTAAAAACATTTGAAGCTAAATGTATTTGAGCACCATTTAATATTGGGAATGTTTCGCCCTCGAGTAAATAGGTATTAGTCATTAATTTAATGAACTCAGATTGTGTTAGATAATTGTTAGGATTCCTTAAGATTCGAAGTGCAATATCATCTTTGATTTCATTACCAAATTCATCTTCCACAATAATATCAGCCAATACCATTTGATTACTGATGTCTTGCAACAACTCGTAAACATCGCTAGATTGCAAGATGTTTGAATCTGTAACATATACACCGCCGTAACGAATGCTTTTTCCTAAAACATCATCGAGGTAACCGCGCTTTTCAGCTTTTTTAAATAAGTAATTTGAAAACCTATCCCTTAAACCCAATTTCTCACCGCCTTTCAAATATCTCCCTACTTACAATATATCTTTATATGCTAAAATTAATTGTGGAAGGAGGTGGATATAATGGATAAATTTTTATATCACAAAGAGAATATTAAGAATTTCGTTTCAACTTCGGTATTTAACTGTAAACATATGTATCGTTTATTAAAGAAAGAATTAAATGATCAAAAAATAAACGAACACGCTTTATATGGCTATCATTCCATGGCTTATTCAAGCTTTATGGCAATGAAATCTTATTATCTTCAAAACGATGAATTATCACATTGGGAATATGATAGTTTCATTGAAAAGTTTGAACAATTTAGTAGAGAATTCATTAATAGTAGAGAATCAGGTCATAGTATGCAATGGACTTTTGGATACTACAATGAATTCATTGAAGCTTATAATGATTTAGCATTATTACTAGAACTTCATCATATTGAAGTTCCTAACTAACTTAAAATATGGAGCGATATTTTCGTTCCATATTTTTAAACAATCATATAACCTACAATTTGAATTACATTGTTATGTTTCAATTTAAACTCGTCGTCATAAGTATTGATATAATAATCTGCCTTCGATACAGTTTCTTGAGTATTTGTAATTACTTCAATTGCGCCACTCGGTAGCTTTACTGCAACAGAAATAATTTGTGGTGTACCTACCGTTTTTACTTCTTCCATAAATTGTTCTTTCAATTTCATTACTTAACAACCTCCCAATTCTCAGCGAATAATTCAATATTCGTTTCTTTCCATGGAACTCTACCAAAACGAGATTCTACATACAAATATGGGGCTGTCATTTTACTGTGTTCATCAGGGAATTGAGCACGAATTACAACATCTTTACTCCATTGTGATAATCGCATCCCCTTACCTTTTTTCACTTCTTCAAACGCTTGGCCAAAATTCATTTCTCATTCGCTCCTTATCGATAAATATCACCAATCAATTCATCCATACCCTCTTCAGTTATGCTATCCATAACCATCATCGTTTCTTTATGAGCACATAAAAAAGCAACAAATCCATCAATCTTCTTTTTGGACTGTCGCTTACTTGGGGCTTTCATTCCATTGATATTTGTTACAACTACAACGTTAAGAGCGCAATAAACAAACAAAGGATTATCGGTCATTATACGTTTTTCATAAATAAGTATTTCTGAATCATCCATCATCGCATTCATAACATTAGGGTACTGGCCTACAGAAATGCATTCAAGACCAAGATTCTCAAGTTTTTCAATTAACTTTTGAGACATCGCTGGATCATAGTTTATTTGTTGTACATCATACAAATTTAAGCATTCCACAATATAATCCATAACCTGGTCTTGGTTTATCATCTTGCCATCACAAAAAGTAACAAAACCACGTTCAACCATATCAGTATATGGAACATTATCTTCTTTTTCACGATGTTCAATATCTTCATTAGGCACAAAATACATTTGTTTAACTTTTAGAATGGATTTCCCGTCTTCGGTATAACCAGCGTTAGGGAAATTCAAGCTAACACATGTTAAATCAGTTGTTTTCGATAAGTCTAGGCCGAGGTAGCAAGTTTCACCTGTTAAATCACCCAGCTCTTCCACAAGAACATGCTCAACTTGTCCTTGTTCAAAGAAGTTCTCAGCTCCATTTACGAATACATTCAAATGTTTAGAAAGGAATTCGGCTTTTTTATGTGCTGAACGTGATGCGGAGATGAATTCTGTTTCAAGTGCACTCATCGTTACAGAAACACCAATATTCGGGTTAACCATCGCCCAAACATTACGGTCTGTCCAATCATAATTCTTGTTAGGTTCGTATATCATGACGAAACTTGAATCATTATCATCACGTTTCAATACTTCTTTTGCTTCACGATATACTCGCATACCAACCGATGAAGAACCTTTACCAGCCGTACTGATATTAAACATAATCGGCTCAGCACGAGAAACCTGTGCTGATTTAAAGTTATCGTACTGATCCATATTTTCTTGAGCATGAAGCTCATCATTTAGAATGAAGTGTGGATTGGAACCCTCAATGGATTGAATGTTTTTACTCATTACAATGAATTGGTTTTGATAAGCTAAATCATCACGAATGTAGTCATAAGTCACACTAGAAATGGTACCTTTTGGACCTTTATATATATGTGAGCAATCCATTAATACATCATGGTTCATAATTGTTGCTGCAAATGGCTTTGCTGCATATTGAGCCTGGTTAAAATCACTCGCACAACAATAACAATCGGCACTAAGTACGCCTTCACCGTACATCGCATAACCAAGAGCACCAACACCGATTAAAGTTTTACCATTCTTCTTAGGAACCTGAATGTAAGCTTCACGAGTAACTCGGACAATTTGTCCTTTTTCATTCTCATGAACCCATCCATAGATCCAGGAATAAGCAAACTTCTCCCAATCCTCCAGGATAAAAGGTTGTCCAGCTAAATCACCTTTAGTATGACGGACAAACGTTTCAACCCAATCCATCATTTCATTCGCTCGGTCCACATCGAACCAAATATCTTTACGCTTTTTCCATTTATAATAACGATCTACCATTGCTTTGATAGTATCGGGATATTTTTTAGGATTCTTTCTTACTTGTTTTGTATAAATATCTGCATAATTAACGCCACGTTCAATCATGTAGCATTCCGCCATTTCGAACGATGTTTATCTAATGGACTTACTGTAGCTTTTGGTTTCTTCAATTCTTCATCCTTTCTTACAGAGGAACCGCCAGTGATTTGTCTGCCTACTTTGGCTCTGTTTGTAAGCCCCAATAAATCTAATGCTTTGGTTTTTTTATCGGCCCATGTTTCTACTTGTTGCGCCAATGGGTGCTTTGAATTATTTGTGGCACCTGCTTTATTGGTGTGACGCTGAGTAGGAGGAAATCCTTTCTCTTTCCATTCGATAAACATCGTCATGTAAACTTCGAAAATATCTAAATATGATTCAATTAATGGATCTAAAGTAAGGGTGTAAATATCTGCATCACGCATGATTTTTAATATCCGATTTTTCTCAGCTTCCGTTTTATCGGCCACAATTTTTTGACGCTCTTTTTTCGTAGACATTTCACACCCCCCTTTATTTTTTTAAAATGTTGTCTAACGATAGAAATGCCCCCTACGCTACCTATCCTCCCCAGAGGACAAATTTTAATTTTTGATAGGGGGGCTTCCAAAATAACTTGGGAAAACTTTTTTGGGTTTATCTTCATTTTCTTCGATTGTATGACAAACTGGACAAAGTAACCTTAAGTTATTCTCTTCTAATTTAAGTGTTTCATCTTGTTTAATTGGTATTACATGATGAACATGAGCACTTCGACCAAAGACGAACCTTCCACATCGTTGACAGTAGCCATTCTCTCTTTCATATACCTTTGACCTGACATACTTCCATGCATCAGTGCGATAGAATGGTTTGTTATCATGATGATAGATGTTCTTCTTATCTTTCTTCTTCCTTGGTTTGTTACGCTTATGTTCCTCGCAGCAACGACCTTTGTTTATCTTGTTATGGCAGCCGTTAAAGTCACAGTACTTCATGATAGTAATTCAATGATGTCTTCTTTCTTTTTAACATCAGCTGGAATCTCAATACCCAACTCATCAGCATACTTACGTAACTGTTTCACTGTCATGTTACTTAGTACTGGTACTTCACTTACTACTGTTGTGTCAGAACCATTTGCCATATCTACACCAATAAGCATACTCTCAGGATTAACAGTTACTAAAAAGTCAGGGTCTACATTATGAGGAACAAATAGACTCTTCTTCTTTTCATTATCCCAGTACTCTGTACCTGATATTGTTTTTCTAATTTCAGTAATCATTTACTCTACACCACCTATGTAATTTTTACATAATAAAAGAGCAACCATGCACCATTTGCTCTTCCGTCAAAACCTTATGTTATTACTATAAATCAGTTTTTCAATAGTTAACATGAACTATTGTGAACTTAATATTTTATTAACTTAGGTTTTTAGCATATTCAATCATACGCTTTATTTGCGAGTGTTTATTATAAATATAACGTGGACTGTAATCTAACTCTTCCGCTATTTTTTCTAATGTCATACCTTCTACATATTTTTTATATAATATCTGATTATCTAATCCATTAAACGTACAAATCAGTTTTTTCATATCATATACGTCATTCATCTTGTGTGCCAGTTCATACTCAAGTATTTCAATTGTATCTTCTACTTTTGCACCATCTGAATCAGCCGTCAAACGTACATCACGCAAGTCACCACTGATCCATCTTCCTAATTCTTTTTTCGAACGTTCTAATTTATTTTCAAGATATAGCACATCTATTTCTAACTTTTGAAAGTCTCTTAACCATTCAGCCATGCATAACCATCCTTTTTAGAGTAAAATGCGTAACCTACTGTAACCATCTGTAACCGCCTTGAACCCTTGATATGACTGAATTCATAGCACTTTCAAACTCCCACGGTTACGCATTTACCCCCTAAATTTCTTTTATATATTTATCTTTTCATTTTTTAACTATATATTTTAAAAGAAAGTGATTTTCACTGTAACCCTGTAACCACACCCCTTAAACCCTTGATATCACTAGGTTTTAAAGGTTACAGGTATCTGTAACTGGTTACGCATTTCACTGTAACCGAGGTCTATTTTTACCATATATTAGTGTGAATACAGTGTTTTTTGTGACCAAAAACGGTCAAATACCCTATGTTTTTGACCGAAAAAAGTCACGATGTTAAAAATTAATCACTAATGAAGATTCTTTTACTTTTTCCATCTACTTTTTGAACATGTGATTTATAACCAAATAATTGCGTTACTTGCTTACTAAAATTCACATTACTCACGGATTGAAAACCATTTTCCGCACAATACACTTTATACTGCAGATAAACATCACCGACTATAGCACGTTCCAATTCGACATCCTCATTATTTACAAAACTAATAATCGGATTGTTTTCTTCTTGATATTTAATCAATTCATCTTCAACCGCTTTTGATTTCGTGAATTTCTTTTCAACTAACAATCGTTTTAAGCTTTTCAATGCAAGGTTCAATACATATTGCATCGATTCATCACTTAGCAGCTTATCAGTGATAAACGGATCATAATCATCATCATTCGGTGTAAACTTTGCTTTAAATGGAACAATTTGAAGTCTTCGCCCTAAACCATCACTAAAATCATTAATACGCGGCATTTCATTTGCACTAAAGATTAACTTTGCATAATTCGTAAAGTCGAATGGATCCTTACCCTTTCTTTCTACGTTTAATGTTTCACCAGTAGAAAGTTTCTTAAATATCGATGATTCTTTAATATATCCTTTACCAATATCATCACCAATGTTTGCTAACTTCCCAAATAACTCAGCTGTTTTAAAACGCTGGTCCAATTCATTCAAATCTAATGACGATGCATTATCTGAACCTATTAAATTACGAATAATTTTCAAATATGATGACTTACCATTACTACCATCACCAGTGAGAATAAAGGTAGCGGCAAACTCATTCCTCCGGAATAAAATGTATCCGAGAATCTCTTCTAAAATGGCACGAACCTTTTTATCATTCACGGCTATTTTATTAAACGTCTTGTCCGTTACTTCATAATAAGCACCAGGAATATATGCAACTGGTATTTTGTTACGTGTAATAATCCCCGGTGTAAAATCTTCTAATTGCCACGTTTCTAAATTAAATACGCCATTTTTAACAACTACATATTTGGTAGAGGCGAAATTTTTATGTTTTGCCTTTAGCTGCAGATACGCAATTGTTTCTTGTCGTTGCATTCGTTTTAACGCTGGAATATGACGTATCATAGCTTCTTCAATGTCTTCTTGCTTGTCCGAATATACACCGTCTTTATAGATATGAAGGACATTCGTGACCTTACAAATATGATGTTCATTAATAAGGAAATCACCGAACTTTTCATGTTGGAAGGAACCCTTTATGTAAAAGGACTCCTTCATGAATGCTTCATCACGTAAGATTACATTCAGTTCACCTTGTGTCACCGGTTCTTCTAAAATGTAGTTATTTATAATAGAAATGGTTTCTTTAATATCATTTTTAGCCATTCCTTGTGACTGCAGCTTTAAGATGTACGTAAATAATTTATCGTTACGTCCATCGCCTTCACCCATTTTGGTAAGGTTCGGATTTTTCTTGTTGTATGGATATAACCAGCTTGGTAATGAATCATGTTCCGTACATTTTCTTAACCATTTACGAGTTTTACCATCAATCTTGAGTGGATCAGCTGTATTTTTGATTCCTAGCTTATAATCACAAAGAATACCAATATTGGAGAACCACTTTATTTTATTGGCCGTTATATCATAGCCTTTGAAATAAAAATGCATACCGTTTGTCGTTTCTAATACGGAACAATTAATGTTCTTATCTTCGATAATATCCAATAATGTTTCAGCTTCGCCTATATCATCAACATCAACCATGATATATTCATCATCCAAGATACCAACGAATGAATCTTCTTTTCTTGCTGTATGATAGGATAATAGTTTTGCACCATCTTTAAACTTACTGGCAGCATGTTTACCATTTCCTTTTAAATAACCCTTGTACATGTTCATCACCTACTTTCTTTTGAATTTAAAATGTAAAACAGTATAATTGATTTAAAGGAGTGATAAAATTGCAAACTATAGTTCTAAAAAGATTATTTGACTTTATTCGTAATAATCAATACCATTTTAATGTCCTTCATCAATATAGCGATTTAGAAGAAAATGTAACCTTAAGTGGAATTCATTTTTCTGAGTCCTCTTTGACTTTACATCTGAGTAATGGGAATTCACTTGAAATTCAATCATCTTCTATCGATTTAATTAGTTATGATGCTATTATCAGCAAAGATTTTGACTTAGAATCATTAAATAACACGTTAAGTTCATTTAATGATCATCCGATTAAATTCATACATTTATTGCATGATAATCAATCTAGTTGGACATTTTGCATTATTAGATAATTAAGAGAAATGGATTACACCATTTCTTTTTTTATTCTTTTCCTAAAAAATCATCGATTCGTTTATTAGCTAATTTCCAATACCACCAATAATCTAACTTACCTGGTACTTTCATACCTTTAATATCATCATTCATAATGAAACATCGTTCCGGAACATACGCTATTTTCTCAGCAACACCATCTTTTACTTTGCATAACTGTTTGTCGTTTTCGTCTACACTAGCAAACACTCGAAATACTTTTTCATTCATCCTTCTTGTACCGTATCTGGCATGACTATACTTACTACTAATTTTCACGATCTTTTGGAACTTGACTAATTCCGTACAATTAAATATGGTTTCTTCTGGATCAATGCCCTTTACGAAGTAATTCACAACTGCTTCATTTACAATCGGTAAATCATAATCAAGTGGATTCAATTTCTTTACATACGCACCTTTTGACTTATAGTTACCATCCGCATCTACTAAGATGTAATTATTAACGTCCTTTTGAATTACTTTTGCAAATTCATCAAACTCTAATCCCATTCTTGTACGTTGTTCCCATTCATAACAAATATCATCGATTAAATCGTAGTCCTCATAGTTACGCAATTTAACCAGGACACCATCGGTGTTTGATTGAACAACCTCACAATATGGTTCAAGCTTTTCAATTAGATCTAGGAGCAATGTCATTCCAGCAATACAAACGTTGTTGGCCATAAGTGGGTCATAAAGCCCGTTGTATTTATCTTTCATCGCTCCGTATGTACCATTAATTACAATCTTTAGCGGCGCCTGACGTTTATCTTTAGCCGCTTTATATTTAAGCCTTGTATCACGAACTTCACGGAACTTAGCAGGGTCTTTAATGTTCCTTGATAAATAATCGTATTCAATCATGAGTGCCGGATAATAACTTTCAACATCAATATTAAGAAAATAACCTTCACCATAATAATTGTTTCTTGCACCGTGCAAACCACCCCAAGCAAATAAGTGCGGTACACCTGCAACATTTAATTCTAAAACCTTGTTGTAATCTTTATTTTCTTTATAGAAGTCCAGGACTTCTGTGTATTTATTAATTTGTAATGTATTTGGAAACGTAAAATTAAACTCATCGTCTCTTGGAACTGCAGGTTGTTTTGCATCCAAGATAAATGCACTCAATTGAGCTTTTGTTTTTGATATGTTTCTTAAAGGAAGATTAAACATTTTTAATAGCTCAATTTGTGATTCAAACTCTGTAATTGTCTCCATAAAAATGTGCATTGTTTCATGTACATCGTGACGACAGTATTTAGTAACTTCTTCAACTTCTTCTTCTGTTAATTCACGCCTTATATTGAACGACACTGATGTTTCACGAATGTCATGACCTTGGAATCCTTCTAACTGTTTCAAAGAGCGAAACTTATTTGTCATAACATCAAAGTTATAAAGCTGTATTTTCCAAAAGTCCTTATAAAACTTCCAGCCTGGTTTATGATCAAGAATAATCCATTCATTAATTGCTTGCGGTGTAAAACCACATATGATTGCCTTTAAAATAAATTGGTCATAATGACGTGAGTTATAACCAATCCAAATATCATTTTTATGCTCATGATAGTAATCAATTAAAGCTCGTTCATTATTAACAAATACTTTTTCCGATTGATCGTCGGTATCTGCAATAACTACTAACCAATCATTTGCGAATACTTCAAAGTCATAAAAGAGCATGCTATCACTCCTTTATAAACCGCTTTGCGTATCTTAACTGCATTTCGATGTATGGATCATCATTTTTTCCACCACTTACAATCCAATCACTAATTCGTTTTGTAATATCTTCTAAAACTTTTAAAGGTAATTGCGATGCGATTTTTGTTATTTCATCTAAAGGATTCATGATTGTCATCTCCTATTCTCCAAAATAAAAGGGAGCTCATTGGCTCCCCTTATTCATTTATTCAACTTCAAACACTTCTAAAATTTTGAACTGGTCAAAGCCATTTTTATCTGTTTCTTTACTTAGTAAGTATTCAACTTGACCATCGATATCTTCATGAATATCAAGCACTAAATCCGCATACTCTCCAAAGCTAGTAAACTTAACATCATCTTTATCGCAATCCCATAACGCACGTAACATTTCGTTATTTTGGTGAACCTGGAATCCAAACGCCTTATCATTTTGCGGCTGCATCACCTTGTTATAGAAGAGACGTTGTCCTTCATAATCACCTTCTACAATCTTGAACCAAATCGTAAGCATTGGATCGCCTTTTTTAGACTCAGTAAGCTCTAATTTTTCAACAGCTACTTCATATTGACCGTCTGGAAGCGGTTCGAAATCTCCACCGCCGTTTTCTTCTACTTCTTTCACATCTGCAGCTAACGCTTCTAAATCTACTTTTTTATCAAATTTACCCCAGTTAAATTTTTTCTCAGCCATTATTCTTCGTCTCCTTCGTTTTCATTTAGTGCATCCATTTCTAATTGACCAGGAACAACTTCCGTCGTCCCATCCTGATTAACACTGTATTCCACCCCTTCATGTGGTTCAGTATGTTCTTCTACTTCTTTTCTAGCGGCAGCACTTTCCATGATTTCACGTGGAGTATCATAACTAAACGCTAAATCCACCAAGAAATAAGTACCGTATTTATTATGTTTCTCGCTGATTTTGAATGACGTTAAATACACATCATCTTTTGCTTCCTCAACGATTTCTTCCGCTTCTTCACGAGTATCTGCATAATGTTGTTCTTTTGAATTCAGTTCTTTTACTGCCATGATTATTCTCCTCTCTTTCTTCTAGTTCTACGTTTAGGTGCTTCATCTTCAGATTGAACATCCCCATTGGCTTCACCTGGCGGTGTATCATCCTCTACCGATTTACGTTGGCGACGTTGACGTTTTGGTTTTTCTTCTGCTGCAGGTTCTTCACTTTCTTCTTTAGCTTTACGAGAACGACGTTCACGCTTCGGCTTTTCTTCTAGCTCATCATCTGCAGACTCTTTTTGATTTTCAGCAAGCCATTTCTCGTAATCTTTTTTAGTACGTTCATCAAAAATATCATTATCTAAGAAATCTAATGACTCGCCCTTTTTAACTACAACAAAATCTTCAGATCCTTCATGTTGGAAGTACATAGTTTTTTGGGCCACATTTTCTTCATCTTGTTGCTTTTCTTTTTTCTTACGCTCACGTTTTGGCTTTTCAGCTTGACCTTCATTTCCTTCTTGAGCTGCAGTTAACTCTTCAATGAATGCATCCATCTCTAATGGAATTGTATCCACTTGGAAGTCATAACGGCCGCCACCGAATACATTTTGTTTCTTAGCAAGCTGCAAGAAACGTTTATCATCTGAATCGACATAAGCACGTAATGTTAAATCAACTGTTCCAGAAAGGAAATTCGCTACTTTATCATTGATATTTGGTTTGAATGTTGTACGCTTCGCTCCACCTTTAAGAGTGTACTCTTCAACCTTTTCTTTACTGATATAAATGATTTGGTAACCTAATGCTTTTAAACGCTTCATAGCGTTGTTAAATTCAGTTGTGACCATTGACCAACCTTTACCATATGTACCATCAGACTCATGTTCCCATCCGTTTTTATCGAATACATACACTCGGCAATGTTCATAGAGGTCTTCAACCAAATCAATTGATACCGCTTCAAAATCATTGTCTTCAGCTTCTAATTCAGCAACTACATCCAAGAATAAATCCCAGGCTAATTTACGACTTGTAACACGACCCTTTTTCGTTACTTCATCTTTAATTGAAATAACAGGTGCAGTTGTATTATCTGTGTTACCATCCGTATTTAAGAACAATACGTTTTCAACTTTATCTACGAATGTGCTTTTACCAGTGTAGCTATCCGCATAGATCCATAAGTCTGGCTTTGTATCAATCTTTTTTTCACGACGTTTGTTTTCAGGTAAAATCATTTCAATCTCTCCTTTGGCATTTTCAATTGCTTCTAAATAATTTGGTCTAAATCTTGGATTGCAAGCGAAACAGTTTTTACTTTTATTTCTCTTAGAAAAGTCTTTTGTTTTTTCAATTTCATCGATGTTATTTAGGAAATAAATTGTCTTCATGTCATCAAACTCAATTGGTACAAAAGTAAGGTTTGATTCTTCAACGGCTTGAACCAATCGTTTTCTAAACGTATGCAAATCTTCATCTTGCTTTTTCTTAATACTCGTTTTAGGAACAAACAGGTATGCTAATTTTTCAACATTGAATCCATCCTGTTTCAAGTAATCTCTATATATGTGCAATTGAGCACTGTCCATATAGTTCTTGATGTAGTTGGAATACTTAAAATCAATTACCATACACGTGCCATCAGGTGCTTGCACAATTAGATCAACGAATCCGATATAGTTTGGCTTATCAATTTTGTATTCGTGGATCAACTCGCAATCCGCGAAATTTTTCTCAAGAAACTCATGTACTTTTGGAATCAAAATTTCAAGTTTCATAGATTCTTCTACAATCGCATCGTTCATTACTGGAAATGAATTATAGTATTCGTTTAATGCTGTTTCTACATCATTTTCAATTCCTGTATGTAACGCATGGCCAATGATTAAAGCATTATCAGCCCTTGTTAAATCAGGAATCTCTGTGAGTTTGTCAATGTATCGTAATCCAAAATGATATGGACAATCATTGAATAGTGATACTCGTGAGTAAGAGTACTGGGTCATTCCATCACTTCCTTAACGGCACTTAATACCGTCTCGTTTGATTTCTCAACTTGTTCAACATAGGACTGTAAGTCTTCGACTTTGCTCTTATCGATTAATAGCTCACTGTTAATAATGTATTTCAAAGCACTGTGAATGCTCTTTGCATACCCTTTAAATCTCCATTTCGATACGGATTCAATGTTTGATTTACTTAATGGCTTTTCAAGCCTTTCTACTACAACATTTAAACTGTCATATTCTTTTACACGAACATTACCAATTTCAATTAAGACTTGCTTTTCCTTTGGTTTATCCATCAGAACCACCTTTCTTTCCAGGACTCAAAGTCCTTCGGTCTTAAAATGTAAGCTTCACCGCCTGAATCATTTATCTTTCGAATGTTATAGAGTTGTAATTTACTTGGAACCCCAACATCAGTTTTCAACTCGATTCCATGAAACACACCATTTATACAAGCTAAAATATCTGGAATACCTTCTTTCGTGTACTGAGATCCAGCCCAATACTTTACGTGCCAAACATCTTGCTCTTTTAAGAATTTAATGACTTGTTTTTGAAATGCTGATTCACGCATGTAGAATCACTTCGTACTCAACCGTTCTTTGAACTACTACTCCACCGAGTTCTTTAGCTGCTCTCTCAGCATTTACACTGTCAAACTTTCTAGCATTCTCAATGTTTCTAGTTACAGTTAATACTTCTAAATTAGAAACAAATAAATTCCCCATCATAACCAAATATGAAACTTGTGTTTTTAACTGTTTATTCATACTCGTCTCCCCTACTTCACCGTAAATTTCACGTGAGCTTTTCGATTTGATACTTTTGGATAATCACCAAGTAATTCACCGTACAGCTCTGGTTCTTCAGCTTTTAACTTTGTTACATCTATCGTTGTTGAAGTAGTTGCTTCAACTCTAGTAATCTTGATTAAGTCATTATCAATAGATGTAATACTGTGTTCATCCATTGCCTTTTCAAGTTCTTCTTTTAGCTTTTTAGACTGCGCTGCAAGATTCTTTTCTTGTTGAGTGTGAATTGCAATTGCTGTCATAACCGCTAAATACTTATTTTCAAACGCTTGTACTTCATTCATTTAAGGTCACCTCGTTTAAAAGTAAAATCAGGTCCATTTTCTTTCCCTTTACGTCCAGCTTCCGCTTTTGACATCTTAGGTGTAGTTATGGCTTCTTCTATGCTCATTTTTCCTTTTTTACTTGTGCGTTCATATAACAGTTGTTTACTAATACCGTTAGCGGCTGCACGTTCAATTTGTTCCGGTGTAAATTTAGCCATTTATATTTCCTCCTTCTCAAATAACGCATCTGTGTAATCCTTACGCTCTTTTAGCACGTCTAACATACGCCATTCTATCGATCCATCTGTAAGCAAGTAATAATAGAAACAAGGCCTTTCTTGTCCAATACGGTGTGTTCGTTTCTTACTTTGCTCAAATAACTCACTCTTATCTGTTAGCGTAAAATACACAATCTTATTGGCTTTCTGTAAGTTCAATCCCATCGCTCCGGCTTGATATTGAATCAACGTTACGCTGTTTTCGAATTTCTCATAAGCTGTTAAATCTTTAAGACTTCCGTTAACCGTACTAATTGGTTTTTCGATTAAATCCACTAATGCTTCATATTCTTTTTTAAAGTTGTAAAAGATAATAATTCGGTCATTCGTACTTTCAATCAGGTCCTTTACATACTGCAGTTTGTTTTCGTTATAACTTCCGGCTAATTGTCGTAAATACAATTTCTTAGCTGCAGGTGTGTCACCGAGAAGTAACTCTTTGCCAATTTCAACAATGTGATGCTTCTTAAATTCCGTATACATTTTGGTACCAGGTATTTTTACTTTCACATCCGTTGTTTCTGGTAAATCAAATACTTCCTCAGTCTTCATAAACACCGCACCGTATTGCTTTAATTTCGCTTTTAAACGGTCGACATTTTTATAACCGGTGATTTTGTATTTACTGTTCCTGTCGTCCCACTCCTGGACTACAAATTGTTTTAAAAACAACTTTTGAGCAATCTTCCAACCTAACAAGTGAAGTTGTGACCATAATTCTTCATACTTTCCACCCGTCGGTGTTCCTGATAGCAATATGATGTTTTCAGCATTTAATCTCAAAATAAATTTTGTTTGTTTGGACTTATCGTTTTTAATTTTTGAAGACTCGTCCAACATGAGTGTGAAATTATTTAACTTCAATAATTCTTCACGTCGCCATGCACGTTCATAATTAACGATTAGAACACTTTCTTCCGGAATTTCTTCCATACATTGTTTATCGAACACGATTACCTTGTAGTCATAATGTTGTTCAAAATGCTCTTTCCAGTCGTCTATTTTGGACTTCTGACAGATTAATAAGTTATACGGTGTATTTAGTTCCCACATCTTTTCAGAGCCTACAAAGGTCTTTCCTAGACCCATATCAAGGTAGTACGCAACACGATTATGTTTATAGGTATCGTTCAACGCTCTATCTTGGTGCGGAAATAGTTTCATTTACATCACCAAATTCCATGCTATAATGACCTCAACATGTGTTTTTATTGGACCGTCAGCCCCAACTGGCGGTTTCTCCTTTTTATACAGCTCGAAAACATTCAACATTTTGTTGCTCAATTAAGTAGTCCGTTAAATTTTCTCTAAGTACGACATCCTGTCCAAACATAAAATACTTATCATCTTGCTGAATTTCACAACCATAGAAATCTGCAATTGGATGATCAGGCTCCTTAATAGATTCCTCTTCAGCAATGTCTTCCACAAGTATTGCATCGATATTACTCACACCAATGTGGAATGGTACCTTTCCAGTTGCGCCTTCATATTCAATTCCTGATAAAAAACCAAAGCTATTTTTAAATGTTTTAAATTGCGCTGCCGTAAAACTAACCTTTGCACCTGATTTAAAAACCAACGTTACTTCCTTCAATTAACTCACCTCCCTTCGAGATGAAACCTTACGGTTCATTTCCCTTAACTGACACTTTGCTTCTAATTCAGTAATAAGTAATAACGCTGGACTATTTCTCATTTCTGCACATTTTCTTACAACCTCTGATGCTTTCATTAATTTGCTTGCAGATAATACTCCATTCATAAATGGTCACCTCCCTTTCTTTTTTCCTTTATAAGTTAATATCGTTCGTAATTTCCCATCTTTCATGACCACTTCCCTGTCATAATTCGACAAAATTTCCTCGCGATTTATTTTTTCTACTTCTTCACCGTATCCCCAATATCCAGCACGAAGTAGAAATTCAGAATACCCTTCTGGAATCGGTAATTCATAACCATCTAATGTAATTCTCGTTACCTCAATACCTTCTCTAATAATCATTTCATACACCTTCTACATTTCAAGAGTGACTCCACCACTAACTCTACTTAAAGTAGAGTCTACATTAAAAAAAATTTGATCATAACTAATGTCTAGCAAATCACAAATTTTCTTTGCATTTCCTACAGTCACCTCATCAGGATGATTTTCCATGTTTCTATATGTCTGAACATGGACATTTAGCTGTTGCGCCATTTCATTTTGAGTAAATCCTTTTAGTAATCGCGCTTGTTTAATAGTGAGAATCATCACTTTCACCTCGTTTCTATTCGCTTGTAAACTCATAATAATCTACTAAAAGTAGAATGTCAACACCGATAAAACTATATTAATCTACTTTTATACCATTTAAAATAATTAAAAGTAGAATTTTTCCGACTTTTTATTGAATAAACTCTACTTTTAGTATAATATTATAGGTATAAAGTTGACGGAGGTCACTAATATGAGCATAGGAAAAAATATAAAAAAATTAAGGGATAAACATAATCTTTCGCAAAAAGAATTTGGGGAAATAGCTGGCGTTTCAGATAAAGCCGTATCAACTTGGGAAAAGGGACTAAAAGAACCAAGAATGGGAGCTATCCAAAAAATCGCTGATCATTTTGGAATTTTAAAAAGCGATATCATTGAGGATCAAGATACTAATGTCACTCACATTAGACCTAATCAACCTGAAATTAAAAATAATTGCAAAGCTATTCCATTGCTAGGATCAATAGCAGCAGGCACTCCTCTTGAAATGGTCGCTGTGGAAGAATGGATTAATGTTCCAGTTGAAATTACAGATTGTCATCCACATGCTTTTTTATTAAGAGTAATTGGCGATAGTATGAGTAAAGTAATACCACCGAATATGTTAGCGTTGATAGATCCAGATGTTGAAATTAAAAATGGAGATATTGCTGCAGTTGCGGTTAATGGATTTGATGCAACTCTAAAAAGATTTTATAGGTTCCAAGATGGAATTACTTTAGAACCTGAAAGTTATAATCCTGAATATAAAACACAATTTTATGATTCTAAAACACAAGAACACACTCCTGTTGTAGTAAAAGGAAAATTAGTTTGGTATATGGCACCTCTTAACGCTAAATTTTAAATGTAAAAGGTGATTATTTTGACTAAAGCAGCTATATATATTCGTGTTAGTACGCAGGACCAAGTTGAAAATTATAGTATAGAGGTTCAACGAGAAAGAATAAGAGCGTTTTGCAAGGCTAAAAATTGGGACGTCTATGATGAATATATAGACGGTGGTTATTCTGGTTCAAATTTAGAACGACCAAGTATAAAAAAACTTTTAAACGATTTAAAAAATATAGATGTAGTTGTTGTATACAAATTAGATAGGCTATCACGTTCTCAAAGGGACACATTAGAATTAATTGAAGAGCATTTTTTGAAAAGCAATGTAGATTTTGTATCTATCACAGAAACATTAGATACTTCCACACCATTTGGTAAAGCGATGATTGGTATTCTGTCTGTATTTGCCCAATTAGAACGTGAAACAATTGCAGAACGAATGAGAATGGGACATATCAAACGAGCTGAAAATGGTTTAAGAGGAAACGGTGGAGACTATGATCCATCTGGTTACACAAGAGAAAATGGATATTTAATAATAAAAACTGATGAAGCTAAACACATTAAGAGAGTTTTTGACTTATATGAGCAATACCATTCAATCACTAGGGTACAGGAGATATTAAAGGAGGAAGGTTATCCCATTTGGAGATTCAGACGATATAGGGACATTCTTTCTAATATATTATATATAGGGCGTGTAACATTTGCAGGAAAAGAATACGAAGGTCAACATGAGCCTATCATTTCATCAGAACAGTTTAAACGTGTACAGGTGCTTTTGGAACGTCACAAGGGGCATAATGCCCATAAAGCTAAACAAAGTCTTTTATCAGGTCTTATAACCTGTTCTTGTTGCGGAGAGAATTATGTAGCCTATAGTACAGGTAAATCTAAAGATGTTGAATCCAAAAGATATTATTACTACATTTGTAGAGCAAAGAGATTCCCAGCTGAATATGAAGAAAGATGTATGAATAAAACCTGGTCCAGAAAAAAACTTGAAGAAGTTGTTATTTCTGAATTAAAAAGTTTAACTGAAGAAAAAAAACAAACTCACAAAAAAGAGAAAAAGATTAATTACGCAAAACTAATTAAAGATATAGATAAAAAAATGGAACGTTTGCTTGATTTATTTATGAACACTACAAATATAAGTAGAAACCTTTTAGAACAACAAATGGAAAAACTTAATTTAGAAAAAGAAAAACTCCTTCTTAAACAACAAAGATCAGAAGAATCTCTTTCTCGTGAAGTAACTTTAACTGCGATAGATGATTTATTTGAAACATTAGAGTTTAAAGAAAAACAAATTATAATCAACAACTTTATAGAACAGATTTATATCAATAATGAAAACGTCGAAATCATTTGGCGTTTTTAAGTAATTATTTTATGTATTCATTTCGGGCTATTCAAGTAGCTAGTCTTGAATACTAAAAAAATTCGAGACAAAACAAAAGAGCACAGCGTGTATATAAAGTGCGACCAACACTATATATACCGTAAACCTGATTACGCCAGGTAAACACTTGCTATACTCTCATGAATTATTTTACATCATGTAGGGTTTCTTCGGCAACGTTTACCAAATTGGTGACGTTGCTTTTTTGTTTCCAAAAAGGAGACATATAATATGGAAAGAAAACGTATTGAAGTTATAGCAAGTGAAGAATCTTTTAACAATCTTTCTACATTTATAGAATTAGAAGAATTAAACAAAACTATACGTACATACAAAGACACTATCCGTATGTCTATTAAGCGTACTGATGTACAATCTAAACTCATTACATTACTTGAAATTTTAAAACGCCACAGCTGCAAATATGTAGGTGTTAGTTTCCTATGCAAAAATAGAATTGCTGAAAAGATGGAAGTTTCATATAAAACTGTACAACGTTTAATGAAGAAACTTGTGGATCTAGACATGATTAAACAGGTAGCAATGAAGCGCACAAAAGATATGCTTCAAACTTCAAATGCTATTATCATTCAACCTATTGTGGAAGAAGTGTCCGACAAGGTAGTTACAAAAAGTCCTACAAAGTGTCCTACCATTAAAACAACCCCTATTTCCTTAAAACAAAATATAAAAGATATAAAAGATATAAACAAACGTAATAGTAATGAGAATAGCAATACTCCAGAAGAAAATATTGAACAAGCAGATTTTGTTGCTCACTGGGTACCAAAACGTTTTGTTTCTTTAGTTCACTCTTTTTATCATGAATCAAAAACAATTCAAGAATTGTGGAAGGTCGTAAGACAGTGCAATAAAGTTACAAACTTCTCTACAGGTGATAAAGCATTTACTAAAGACCAGGAGCTTACTATTGGCTTACAAGCCATCAAAGAATTTGTTATGAAAATTAAGTCCGGAGCAAAAATGAACAAAGGTAAATTCGCTTATTTCAACGGAATTGTAAATAACTTAATGGACAAGTTCTACTTTGATAAAGAGTTTATAGGGATGTAATATTTACAGTTATTACGAAAAATTGGTATGATTTACTTATTATTTCAAGGAGGTTATTTCATGAGTTATGATACTGTAGCATCGCTACAACGTATGCAACAATTAGAACAAGCTCAGGCTGCAGCTGGTAAACGATTAATATTAAAGCCAATATATTCGTCTGTAGATGTTGCATTAATAATTGTTGCGGTTATTCTATTCATTCCAACCTTTACTTTTTCTTTAGTGGCATTTTTAGTTTACTATTATACAAAATTCTTTTTCATGAAAACACGATTAGTAAAGAATGTAGCTACAGGTGAGAAGTTTTATGTGGATAAAGAAGATTTTAAGCAATATAAGAAGAATTTCAAGAAGAAGGAAAAACAAGTTAGAAGCATTTCTGATTTGTAATAAAAGGAGATAAACCTATGGAAACAAACACACAAAACACTGAAAAAACAGTAACACCAGAAGTTGAGAAACATTGTGGTATAATCATGCCAATCGCCCCAATGGATGGTTATACTGCTGATCATTGGTCAGAAGTAAAAAGTATTATTACAGAAGCTACCCAACAAGTTAATGGGATTAAATTCAAAACTGAAATTGTAAGTAATTCCGATGGCGAAATAGATATTATTCATAAAAGAATAATCCAAAACCTTTTTAATGCAGATATTGTTATCTGTGATATTAGTGGCAGAAATCCTAATGTGATGTTTGAATTAGGCATGCGATTAACCTTTGATAAACCAACCATAATTATTAAAGATGATGTCACAGACTTTATTTTTGATACGGGAGTTATTGAACATTTAATCTATCCTAAAGATTTAAGGTTTAAAAAGATTGTAGAGTTTAAAAAACACCTGGCTTCAAGAATTCAAATTACTTATCAGAAATCTCAAAGTGATTCTAATTACTCTACTTTTTTAGGGAATTTTGGTCAATTTAAGATCCCTACTCTAAATCAGGAAACTGTTTCAGATGTTAATCAATTGATTTTAGATGAACTAATTAATCTTCAAAATGAAATGAACTACGTAAAAAGAGAAGTAGCAGCCACTAAAGAAAGTTTATTTTTCTCGGAAACTTACGGCTCATCAAATCACATCAATGGTTCTCAAGCATTTCCCCCAGCCTCTTCTGTTGTGGAACTATATATTAAGGAGTACAAAGATTTAAGAGATTCCAGTGAAATTATAGCAGACCGAAAATTCCAGAAGTACCTAAAAGAAAACAACATAAAAATTACTAGACAAAATATTGACCTTGTCGAAAATACAATACTCCATGCACAAAAAGATTTAAGATAACTCTAATCTACATAAACAAAAAAGCCGACTCAATTAAGAGTCGGCAATTTCTTTAAATAATATAAATAAAGGGAGACTAGCATACAATGAATATAGGAATACATTTTCACGCTCCAGAAGATAAAAACTTTAATTTGTCCATATTAAAATTACTAGAACTTTTTAATTCTAACAATTTCATTTGGCAAATAAATACTGCCGAAATATACCTAAAAGATTCCCAGGGTAACTTTACATTTGAACAATTACTCCGCGACGAACGTTTCATAACTGAAAATAAGTTAAAACAAACCTTAATAAACAAAGAATACTTTTTAGTCTTCTTAACAATGTGTGCTTTTCCTGATATGAAAAAGAACAGCCCAACATGGATAAGAACAGCATCAGATTTTATTACTAGTGATTGTGAATTTTTATTAAGTATAGTTGATGGTTTTGATATTAGTATTTTATGTAAAGATGAGCGCTTACTTCAGAAGTTACATCAACATGTTCAAGACCTAGGTTATTTAGATACTAAATATTTAACAGAACGTACTGCAGGAACTTTTTAACTAGATCTTAAAAAGAAGGATTCAATACTCCTATTAAATCCTTCTTTTCCATTACTCACTACTTCACATATACATAATAAGAACTAGCTGTAATATAAAACACATTACCTCTACTATTCTTCACTTTATACTGTTGCGAACCATTTACAGATACTTTATCAATGATAGTGAACCCTAAACCTTCATCGACAGTTCCTGCAACATCTCTATCAGCCCAGGAAGCTTTTGAATAGAATCGTAAGTCATTCACTTTAGAAACTACACGTTTACCTTCCACAGATGAAGATTCTTCTTTATAGCGAATGTATGATGCATCGCTATAAATCCACTGATTCCCTCCAAGATTCAACCAGTTTCCTACTTTACCCCAAACTTTATATGATTCACCTTTTTGTAGCTTGCGAATGACATCATTGCTTGTGGATGGTCCAGACCGAAGGTTTACATTTTGACCATCAATATAAGCCACACCACTTGCTTCTGTTACACTTTCAGATGGTTCTTGTGGTTTTGGTTTAACTGATACAGAATCACCATTATATGCCTTTAAAACATCATTTCTAAATTGAGATTCTGATACACCATGACTCTTTAAATATTGTATTGGGTCTTCATGATCTGTACCGCCTAATTTGTATGTGATATCTTTATGAGTCCATAGTCCAACACTTGGATGGATATTTCTATCTTTTAAAATCTTAGCAAGCAACTTTACATATCTTTCATATGATTTTTTAAATTTAATAGGGTCGCTAGTTTCAGATAGTTCTACATGAACAAATCTCTTATTGGCTGCTGGACCAGCTCCCCACGCTTGATATTTAGTAGATGCAATTTGAATGTTTTCATCCCAATCCGTTGCATAATGAACAAATGCATTTCTCCATGTTCTAGCTTCATAATTTCTAATATTGATAGCAGGTGCTTCTGGTGTCGCTGTTGAATGCGCTACTACTCCCTCATATGCACCCACACCATATCTATATCCTTGCTTTGGTAAATCTGGAATAATCATTTCTCTATCTGCAAAAACACTTCCTACAGATGTTAATAGAATAATAGAAGCCGTTGCAACTGAACTTAATACTTTAATAGATTTTTTCATTTTACATCACCATTCCCCATAATTTTTTGTTTGATATCTGATACATCATTTGCTAATGAACTAAAGGCTTTTGCTTGTTCTTCAATTACACCCTGGTTCTTTTCAATGACCTTTTGATATTGCTCTTCACGCTGTTCATTCTTTTTTTGCGTAGTAAAAAGCATCCACACGAATAACGCTGCGAATGCTCCTTGTTGCATCATTGAATTGAAAATTGCATCCTCCATTGTTCTCATCTCCCCAAAAGAAAAAGAGAAGCGAAATCGCCCCTCTTGGTCATATAAGTTGTATTTTATTCAAAATAAAAAGCCCACTATTGTGCGCTATCCATAATTAAATCTTCTCTTCCATTGTCAGTTAAATATTTATCGATTCTTTCTTTGTATGCTTTCATCTTTACAATAACAACCGTATACGTATAAACCTGATCAATTACACGTTGTGCCATGTACTCAGCCATTTTTCATCACCTCACTGATAATATTTCATTAATTTTATGTTTTTCTGATGGTCACGCGAGTTTCATAGTGTTCTGAAGATGCGTTATCATTATTTTTATACATGATTTTGAAACGTGTATCTTTCTCAATAAACCATGTAAGTTTCCCGTAGAGTCGGGCATAACGATTTTCATACCCATTAGCAAAGCTAGCCAGTTCAAAAGTAGATGAAACCGAATTATCCGAATCACGCATAAAGTCCACGGCAATAGTATGTTCAGCTGCCGCCCCTTTACAAAGTACAGAAAAGAATACATCGATGTCATACATGCCGTCTTCGGTAGTTTTATAGTAAGTCCCATCATAAGTCACAGGTACTTTACCTTGAGTCCAACGAGGGTCTTTGTCATGCTTAACAACATTGTTTCCAGTGCCGTAATTAAACGAACTACGATTGAACCAAAATGCCGTAGGCAGTCCACTACTGCCACTACTAGCTGCCTGCGTACTATCAGGCTCTATCTCAATAGGCGTTCCATCAGCTGAATTGTGAATGAACAGATAAGCCCAGTCAGGAGCAACTTGAGTTGTTACCAACCTACCTTTATAAGTGCAACCACCTTCCGACTCATATTCCCACGTATCCATTTGACTTGCTGCAATAGCATTAGGGTATTGTTTGTTGATAATCTCAGCAAGTGAACGTTTAGAATAACGGAATACGTTTTGGATCTTTCCAGTGTTATCTAAAACAGTAAGGTGTGGGTGTCCTTTCCATTCACCTTGGCATAAGAATGTGTAACCTTTGCTTTGGGCTGCACCTTGTGTCTTTTCTGGCTTGTTTGATGTAGTTTCAAAATTCTTTTCAGCTAACAATTGAGGTTTACCATTGATTACAGAATTCCAATCGTAGACGTACATTCCAGTAATAACGCCAGTTTGTTCGTTTTCTTTCAATGTAATCATTCTACTTCCGTCGCGAACGGCTATCGTTCTACGTCCCTGTAATTGGAACGGGCCTGCAGTGTTTCCCGCATCAAAATTAAGTACATGATACTTAGAATCGTTAGTAAGACGAACGAGGAAATGCAATTGATTATTAGCGTTGTACCAGTATGGCAATGACTCTGTATAAGAGTTCTGCGGCGTAGTAAACGTTCGTTGCCCTTTTGATTTTGCGCTAAAATCGAAAATCTCAATACGTAGTTTAGTCCCGTTTCCGTCTATATAACTTGCATATACTTCGTTTTTATTATCGTTAACGTTAACACCTTGCAACCACATGTCCACGCCACTAATGTTTTGTTTAGTTGGAATACGAGTTAAAACCTTAGCGCTATTTAAGTGCGTCATAGGGTCTGCCGCAATTTTTTCTAATCCACCTTTTTCCTCCCAATCGTCCCAAACACCATTAATAGATGTTCTTGTCCACATTTTATTTCTTTGTGTAGAAACAAATGAAGTCAATCTTTGTAAAACGTATTGATCTGTATGTTGAATAACTTCTAAGAACGCCCAATCTCCTACAGGTGAGTTTTTCGGGTTTCTGACATCGTAAATACCTGCTTTTGTTACGGTATTTAGGTCGGTTTCATCAGCGAGTCTGTTAGGACGACCATCTGCTCTAATCCAATCTTTATATATTTCTGTTTTCTTTAGGATGTTTGAATTAGCATTTAAAGTGAATTCTTGCTTCGTAGGATCATAAACAAAAACGTTGAAGTTTTGGTTTTGTCTATCTTCAGCGAAAAACATGCCATTCTTAGCGAATGATAACGAAAATAACGCCTTAATACCATCGTATGAAGTTATTCTTTTCAACGATTGAGTTGCATCAAAATTCAAGTCTCCTGTCATCGTGTCGCCACCACGTTTAACAAAGTCAACTTTACCGATTTGATCTTGGATTTCTTTGATTTTCTTTAGAATTGCATCCAAATCCATTTCGTCAGATGCTTTTTTCATTTTTTCG
>Ga0209595_100057_pt1 | contig 40495 bp, 32 predicted proteins | sample Porto_4metaG_FD_187427 | JGI IMG/M metagenome (GOLD analysis project Ga0209595, IMG submission 187427) | Marine algal microbial communities from Porto, Portugal - Porto_4 metaG (SPAdes) (version 2) | ecosystem: Host-associated > Algae > Red algae > Unclassified | place: Portugal: Porto... | reverse complement strand
ATGTTTATTATAATCCAAATGAGCATCAAGTTCACCCTCTAAAATCTTTTCAATACCTCGCTTTTGGATAGATTTTAGAAAAGAGGTTAATTCTTCTCCAGTTTTGAATTGTTTTAAAAAATCGTCGGCTAAAAATTTTTCGCTGTCCATAATATGTGAAATTTAAAATTAATCAAAAAAATATCGGGGGTCTAGACCCCCGATATTTTAAACTTTACACACTTAGTGAGATACTGCCTTATAATATTACAGCACAGTTTAATTACTTGCATCTGCCTATTTTTTTTAAGTTTTAGATCATTGCAAACTGATACATCCAGCACCTTCCCTTAACAAACTCTTAATTTCGTATTTCAAATTTCGTATTTCGTATTTCGTAATCGTATATTTGCATTCGAATTTAAAAAGAGTGCTATGTTATCAGTTTCGAATCTATCGGTTCAGTTTGGAAAACGTGTTTTGTTTGATGAAGTTAATACCCAATTTACACAAGGAAATTGCTACGGAATTATTGGAGCAAATGGAGCTGGAAAATCTACTTTCTTAAAAATTATAGCTGGTAAAATGGATCCTACTTCTGGACACGTTCATTTAGAGCCAGGAAAACGCATGTCTGTCCTAGAGCAAAATCACTTTGCTTACGACGAGTACACCGTTTTGGAAACCGTAGTAATGGGTAACAAAGATTTGTATAAAGTAAAAGCCGAAATGGATGCACTTTATGCAGATTATGATGATAAAAACGCAGATCGTATTGGAGAATTACAAACTGTTTTTGAAGAAATGAATGGTTGGAATGCTGATAGTGATGCTGCACAAATGTTATCCAATGTAGGTATTAAAGAAGACTTACATTACACTTTAATGGCTGATCTTGATGGTAAGCAACGTGTACGTATATTAATTGCACAGTGTTTATTTGGTAATCCTGATGTATTAATAATGGATGAACCTACCAATGATTTGGATTATGAAACTATCACTTGGTTAGAAAATTTTCTTGCTTATTTCGAAAATACGGTAATTGTAGTATCTCATGACCGTCACTTTTTAGATTCGGTTTGTACACATATTTCTGATATTGATTTTTCGAAAATTAATCATTATAGTGGTAACTATTCTTTTTGGTATGAATCTTCTCAATTAGCAGCAAAGCAAAAAGCACAACAAAACAAAAAGTCGGAAGAAAAGAAAAAGGAATTACAAGAATTTATTGCTCGATTTAGCGCCAATGTTGCCAAATCAAAGCAAGCAACTTCTCGTAAAAAAATGATCGAAAAATTAGATATTGCTGATATCCGACCTTCAAGCAGAAGGTATCCTGCTATTATCTTTGAACGTGAACGTGAAGCAGGAGATCAAATTTTAAATATTCAAGGTTTGGCTTCTAGTATTGAAGACGATATTCTTTTTAAAAACATAGACATTAATTTAAATAAAGGCGATAAAGTAATTATATATTCTAAAGATTCTAGAGCGGCCACAGCTTTTTACGAAATTTTAAATGGAAAATTAACTGCCGATGCTGGAACATTTGATTGGGGTGTAACTACGACCCAATCCTACCTTCCTTTAGATAATAGCGAATATTTTAAAGATCCCAAACTTACTTTGGTAGACTGGTTACGTCAATGGGCGCAAACTGAAGAAGAGCGTGAGGAGGTTAACATTCGTGGTTTCCTCGGAAAAATGATTTTTAGTGGTGAAGATGCTTTTAAAACTGGCGATGTACTTTCTGGAGGAGAAAAAGTTCGTTGTATGCTTTCTAAAATGATGATGACTCGTGCCAATGTATTAATGCTAGACGAACCTACTAATCACTTGGATTTAGAATCAATTACAGCATTTAACAACTCATTAAAAAAATTCCCTGGAACAATTTTATTAACCACACACGATCATGAATTTGCACAAACAGTGGGTAATCGTATTATCGAATTAACTCCAAAAGGAGTAATTGATAGCTATAATACGTTTGACGAATATATGAGTGATCCCAGGGTAAAAGAATTAAGAGCTAAAATGTATTCGTAATTTAGCTTTAACTATATTATATAAAAATGGAACATGTAGCAATAATGTCAAAATTAACTCAACTAACTGACGAAGAAAAGTTAGCAATTAAAACTAGTTTCCCTATTGTGAAACCTTTAAAAAGGAACCTATTTACTTAAACAAGGACGTATAGCCAAAGAAGCCTATTTTATAATAAAAGGTTGTATTAGAGAATATAAACTTGCTGACGGAAAAGAAAAAACGCTTGCTTTTTTTACAGAACATCAGTCAGTAGCTAATTTTAATAGTCTTGCAAATCAAATAGCTTCAAAGCAAAATTTTGTGTGTGTGTTCTGAAATTACCACTGTAGCAATTCTAAGGGACGATAAAGAAAAAGAACTTTACCAAAAGTTTCCTAGATTTGAAATATTTTGTAGAACAGGAATGGAAGAGATGATGGGACAAAAGCAGGAACAACTAACTGAATTTATGGTTTTAAATCCTGAACAATGTTACTTAAAACTTCGAAACGAAAGACCCGATTTATTAAATCGGGTTCCACAATATCAAATAGCTAGCTATCTTGGCATAAAACCAGAAACTTTAAGTAGGATAAGAGCAAGAATAATAAATCAATAATCGATTATCCTATACACCAACGTCAGCAAATACAACGCTACATATCAAAAAACACAGTCTGTAACTTAATCTGTTTGGGTGCAAATTTACGCCAAATATGATATTATGGGAGGACAGAGCATTTCTTTTACGCAACCAAATAATGCATGGTTAAAAAGCTAAGTTGACAATAACGAATACTCAAGTAAAAGTGAATCTATTAATGATTTGATAAGACCAGCAAGAAAACAACAAAGGCAAATCGATTAGATAAGTTCTAAATTAGATAGCACCAAAAAAAGTGGGTTCACAACTGAAACTAAAGACTAAATATTAGTAAACTCAAAGACTTTACTTAATGGCTAAGTACAAATTAAGTAATGATACTAGAAATGATTTAATTAGAATACATCATTATGGAACCCAAAAAAATTGGAATGCTATAGGCAGATAGATATTTCAACTCTTTTTTTGAATATTTTGATATTATAGCACAACGCACATTTTTTTTGGAATCTGGCGGTTTTATAAAATTAGGTTATCGACGATGCCCTTGTGGCTCTGATAATATATACTACAAAGTAAATAACAATATTGTAGAAATTATGTCGATTATTAGGCAACAAGATTTAGATAAAATCACTTAACTCCTAAATTACAGTAGCTATATATTTAGCATTGTATCAGCCGAGCTCCATTTAAAAGCTATTACAATTATTACAATGAGCAAAAGCACTTCGACACTCGCTATTATTAAATAATGAGGACTCAAGCTCCCACCCCAACTACATATAAAATTGTTAGTATTGAAGCTGTAATATTAGCCAACTTATTAACCTTTAATAGCAATATCCATGATAGAATAATCATTAAAATAGGAATATTCGTAACTACTGCTGCAACAGCCATTACTATATTAACATCTCCTGGAATTTCAATTGTATTTCCATCAGTAAACGCTACCATAATAGAAAAAATATCGGCAAAAAGCATATTGAATAGTACAGTAATCCACAGCAACACCAATATTACTTTAGAATTATTATTTTCATTTGATTTCATATAAAAATTTTATTTATCCTATTAAAAATTGAATCCAAAATGTAAACCAGGTTCTGGCAAAAAAAAGTTATCATATTTATCTTCTTCAATTTGAAAAGATTTTGGTAACTCCGTATTTATAGGCCAAAAAGTGCAAGCAATAGATGGCTCTACAAATAAGCGATTCTTAAAAAATTGAAATTGATAGCCTACGCGTAAGGTATTGAATAACTGAAATCCACTTTGTATTTTCCTATTACTCTCATCTAAATACTTTTGTTTAAATGCTGTAGAATGGATTTGTGTAAACGCTCTTTTCCACAAAAATCTTTTATACGCTATTCCTATACCCAATGCCTCTACTTTTCCTGGAAAATTTTCTGCTTTCTTTTTTTTACCATAAGGTATTCCTAATGGCTCATAATAATTCCAAGTAATCACATCTTTCGAAGTAATTCTATAACCTATATTAAATTGATAGTAGTTAGGTGGCTCTGAATCTTCAAACAAATTAGCTAACATAAATAAAGTACTTCCAAAAAGCATTCTTTCTCTTCGTTATCAATACTTTGAGCCTTACCCAATAAACTATAAAGAAAAATAACCCCGTAAAAACCTTATATAAATTCGCTTCATAATAAGTAGATTTAAAACAAAGGTCATAAAGATTTAAAAGTAATCCATTGACTAAAATCAAGAAACACAAAATACTACAGTATTTTGTGTTTAATAAACTAAAATCTTGATTTGGCACAAAATACAAACCATATCAAATAACAAAATAAAAAAAACGCAACATTTCACATTTTTAAGAGAAACAATTTTATTTTTGTCAAAAACCAAAAATGTACACCATAGGAATCTCCGGAGGAACAGCAAGTGGCAAATCTACTTTTGTTAAATTATTAAAACAAAAATGCGAAGGGCTTTCTATCAATTTTATTTCGCAAGACGACTATTATAAGGACACGACCAATACCCCCACAGCAGAACAAAAAACAATTAATTTTGACCACCCAAATGCATTGGATTTTAATTTACTTGCTAAACATATTAAGTTATTAAGTACAAACCAAGCAATCGAAAAACCACTTTATAGTTTTGAAAAGCATAGTAGACTTAGTAAAACTGAAACCATACAACCAAAAAAAATAATAGTTATCGAAGGAATTTTAATTTTAAGTACTCCTATAATAAAAAAACTGTGTAACACTACTATTTTTATTGATACTCCTAAAGCTATTCGGATAGAAAGACGCATTAAAAGAGATATCGCAGAAAGAGGACGTACAAGAGAAAGTGTTTTGTTTCAATTTCAAAGAAACATTTCTCCAATGCACATCCAATTTATTGAACCCGTTAAAAATAGTGCAGACTTCATTTTTGATGGAACAAAAGACTTTTCCAATGCGCTTGAAGAAATTTATGGTCTTCTCATAAATATAGACAGCAACAATCAGTAATAGAATTCATTTTTCAATATCTTTACTAAATTTATGCCACTGATGCCATCAAAATATTTAATTATTGGAATCCTATTTATTGTATGGATGCTTTTTTTTGACACCAACTCGTGGCTTGTACATCGCGAACTGGATCAAGAAATTGATAAAATTGATAAAAACAAAAACTACTATCGAAAAGAAATACAAAAAGATCAGATATTAGTCACTAAATTGAAAGATACGAGCGAACTTCAAAAATTTGCTCGTGAAACTTATTTCTTAAAAAAAGAAAACGAAGATATTTATATTATCGAATTTGATTCGATTGAAAAAGATGGATAGTATACTTTTTAAACACTTCCCTCCTATTGATGTAAAACAATGGAAGCAAAAAATTCAATTTTTATTACAGGGAGAAAATTATCAAAACTTAATTCACATTGACTCTGATGGAATTAGCACCTTACCGTTTTACACAAAAAGTGAGCTTTCAAAAAAAATCGCTTTCAAAAATAAATCGACTCCTAAGCCTGCTTTTTATTGTATAGTATCCAAAGAATCTAAAGCCAATTCCGAAGCTTTAACGGCTATTAAAAATGGAATTCAAATAATTTATTTTGCGATTTTCAATCCAAATATCGATCTAGAAATACTTTTAAAAAATATAGATTGTGACCTCTTTTTCCAATGTTACTTTTTAGATTATAAATTTAATAGCACACCTATATTAAAAGAAAAAAGAAGTGTTATTCTAAACGAATGCCTTGGCAAAATTAGCAAAACAGGAAATTGGCATCATACGGCAAAAACAGATTATAGCATTTTAAAAAAAAGTTTACACATTTCTCAAAATAGCTTAAACATCAATTTAAATCATTTTCACAATTCAGGTGCTACCCCAGTCCAACAATTGAGCTATTCAATAAGTCAGTTATTGGCTTATGCTAAAAACAAAACAATAAATTTTAATACTACTATTTATTATAACATATCCGTAAGTACTAATTTTTATATTGAAATCGCAAAACTAAAGGCACTCCGCATATTACATCAGTTATTTGCTGACACATTGGATATAAATCCAAATTGCAAACTCATTCAACATAAGAGTAAACGGAATTTAAGTGGTTTATTTTCTGCAATTAATATTGCAAATTACAATACTGAGCAACATATTTCAATACTTAGTAGTGTCGATTTTTATTTATCCATACCCCCTAATTTCTTTTTTTATAAAGAAGATATACCAACTACAAAAACCTTAGTCAACGATTTAAAAGAATCAAATGCAGATTATTCAATTATTGAAGAAAACCTTTGTGTTGAAAAGCTAACACAACAGCTTGTTGAAAAAAGTATTATTCTTATTGAAACTATTGAAAAAGGTGGTGGCTATGTAGAACAATTAAAAAAAGAAACCATTCAACATAAAATATCAGATAATGAAAAGGCAGCAGTTTCTTCGTTTACAAAAAGTATAGAAACGGTAGATCTTAATACCCAAGTTAATATTAAAAAAACGACTAGCGCTTATCCATTTTTAAAATTCAAAAAAAGAAAAGCATTATGGCCTCCAATTGTTGAAAAACAATTACGAGAAACTGTTGAACGTCCTATTTGGGAGCAACATTTTAAATTTTAAAAAATGAAAATCCCGTATATAAAAACAGATTTTGAAGCAATGGAGCAAGCAGCAGGATTTCCTCCTTTTACAAGAGGTTACCATGAATATAAGTTTGTTCCAAACATAATTCCAAATACTAAAACCATAATTACAGATTTTGAATTATCAAGCATCCAGCCTGATGCAATCTTCGAATTATTTCAAGATTTAGAAAATCAAATAACACTAAAATCCACTTTTTATTTACACCTCAATGTAGCTTGTAATTTTCAACTTATTATATTTACAAGAGTTTTACGAACCTTATTATCAATATTTAGTATTCATAAAAAGAATAATTCTAAAATAGCTAAATTTCATTTTATCATAAAAAATGAAGACACTAAAAATATACTTACTAATCACCAGTATCTACAAATGAGTCAAGTTGACACATTACTAACCAATAGCGAATGCTTGTTTATTTTAAATAACACTCCCAAAATGCATCTTCCTGTTGATGCTTTGTATGGGTCATATGAATTAGACAGAGAAACAAAAACAATATTCTCCAACGTTTGGGGCAAAATTTCTTCTCACTTTAATTTATAAAAACCATCATAATCCTTTAAAAATTGTATCTTGAATAAAAATATTTTCGATGAATTTTACAGATAAAATGTTACGTGACGATGCTCTTAAAGGGAAAACTATAGTAATTACAGGTGGTGGAAGTGGACTAGGTAAATCTATGACCACTTACTTTATGGAACTTGGAGCAAATGTTGTAATTACCTCTCGGAATATTGAAAAACTTGAAAAAGTAAAAAAAGAACTTGAAAGCGCAACTGGTTCAAAATGTTTAGCTGTAGCTTGCGATGTTCGTAATATTGATGAAGTAAAAGCGATGCACCAAAAAGCAATTGAAACTTTTGGGAAAGTTGATGTATTACTAAATAACGCTGCTGGTAACTTTATTGCTCCTACAGAGCGTTTATCGGCAAATGCGTTTGATACCATTATTGACATTGTATTAAAAGGAACTAAAAATTGCACACTTACTTTTGGAAAACACTGGATAAATACCAAGCAAACAAATACAAGTGTACTAAATATTGTAACTACTTACGCCTGGACGGGATCTGCTTATGTAGTACCAAGTGCTACCGCAAAAGCAGGGGTTTTAGCTATGACGCGCTCTTTAGCTGTCGAATGGGCTAAATACGGAATGCGTTTTAATGCTATTGCTCCAGGACCATTCCCTACAAAAGGAGCTTGGGACCGACTATTGCCCGAATCAATTAGAGAGAAATTTGACATGGCTAAAAAAGTACCTTTAGGTCGTGTTGGAGAACACCAAGAGTTAGCAAATTTGGCTGCTTATATGGCTTCTGATTTTTCTGCTTACATGAATGGAGAAGTAATTACTATTGACGGTGGAGAATGGCTCAAAGGCGCTGGTCAAATGAATCTTTTAGAACAAATTCCTGAAGAACTTTGGGATCAATTAGAAGCACAGATAAGAGCTAAAAAAAGAAACTAAAGCTTTATTCGATTAAAAGTAAATACATTTCCACTTACTTTTAAAATTTAACAAACTACCTTTGCTTATCTATTTTACAAAAATAGACAATCTTCGAATTCTCTCGTATTCGGAGAAATAGGACTTAATACGTAAAGAAAATACAATCTGAATGAAATTTGAAGATTTAAAACTTAGCGCTCCTGTTTTAAGAGCGTTAAAAGAAAAAGGATATACAACAGCGACACCAATACAAAGTAAAGCCATTCCATTAGCTTTAGAAAAAAATGATATTTTAGGTATTGCCCAAACTGGTACAGGAAAAACGGCTGCTTTTGCAATTCCTATTATAGAGCATTTGTCTAACAATAATGATACTATTGGAAAAAAGAAAATTAAAGCATTAGTTTTAACACCTACTCGTGAATTGGCTATACAAATTGAAGAAAATTTTACTGAATTTAGCAAGCATACTTCATTAAAAAATACCGTTATTTTTGGAGGAGTAAATCAGCACTCACAAGTTAAAATTCTAAATCAAGGTGTAGATATTCTAATTGCAACACCTGGAAGATTAGTAGACTTAATGAATCAAGGATTTATAAGTTTGAAGAATATTGAATACTTTATTTTAGATGAAGCCGATCGTATGTTGGATATGGGCTTTGTTCATGAAGTAAAAAAATTAGTACAAATCATTCCTAAACAAAGGCAATCTTTATTCTTTTCGGCTACTATGCCAAAAAATATTGTAGAACTTTCCAACACCATATTAAAAAATCCTAAAAAAGTCGAAGTAAGCCCTGTTTCGTCGACTGCTAATACAATTCAACAGTTTATGTATATGACTAATAAGTCCACTAAAAAGGATTTACTAAACCATATACTCAAAGATGCCTTATTAGATCAAGTACTCCTTTTTTCAAAAACCAAACACGGAGCCGATAGGATTGTAAAAAACCTTAAAAAAGAAAATATTACCGCCGCTGCGATACATGGAGACAAAGCTCAAAATCAACGTCAACGTGCATTAACTAATTTTAAAAACGGAAGCATTCGAGTTTTAGTAGCTACGGATATTGCTGCGAGAGGAATTGACATTGATCAATTAAAATATGTAATCAATTACGATATTCCAAATATTTCTGAAACTTATGTGCATCGAATTGGTAGATCTGGTAGAGCAGGAAAATCTGGTATTGCCATTTCGATGTGTGAAGCTGAAGAAAATGCTTTTTTAAAAGACATCGAAAAATTAATTAAAAAGAAAATCCCTGTAATTACAGAAAACCCTTTCCCTCAGACCGACAAACCAATGACTGCTGCTGAGAAGAAAGAATTTGAAAAAGAAAAACAAAGACGAAAACAAGAGTTTTTTGCAAAACGTAGAGAATCGCAAGGAAACACTAGAAATTCAGGAGGTCGTAATAAAAAAAGATAATTTTATTTAATCAAATTCTTAGCGCCTTATAAGAATAACCAATAGTCGTCTAACTTTATTTGTAACCTAATTTCAATTCATTCCTGCAAAACTACTTCTTTGCTTTTAAAATGGTAGATTTCATATCTTTAATGTAATTCTAAATGGCCCGTATTTTCAAGTTTTAGCAGCCTAGAAATATAACCTTTTTAGTACTCTTCACACTTTTTCATTTTGCCAAGGCAAAATGAAAAAGTGTGAAGAGTTTTTTTTTATATCAGCTAAAACTGTTGCGTTTATAAATTGAATCTAAGAGATAATATAGGAAAATAAAAAGGCAAAAAAATCTTATTAAAAATAAGATAATATAACTTAAATTTGTGTAGAAGAATTATTATTAATTAGCCCCAAGCTAATGATAAAAAAACAACCTCACTTAAACCTACTTTTTATGCTTATTATTAAAAAACATTTCAAACTATTACTTTATTCAGCAATAGCTGTTTCTTTATTTTCATGCGAAAATAATACTGAAGAAATTACCTCCACAGAAATTGAAACTCACTCCCTTCTTGAGGGAAAAAATTTTTCCGCAAAGACAATTACTGTTAATGACACAAATCCTAACACTTTTGCCACTAGTTTAATAAATGCTGTTAAATATGTAGGCTGGGGAGGTACTGTTAAATTAGGAGCAGGAACTTTTAACTGCAATAGCAATATTGAATTACCAAATATAAAAGTAACTATTGAAGGTGCTGGTAAATTTAAAACATATATTAAACTAACTAAAAAATTAAATAATACAGCTGGATTTTTGATTTTAGGAGCCGACAACACTGAAATACTTAATTTAACCGTAGATGCTAAAAATAACATGCATTATGGCGCCTGTGCAGTTAGTACTAATGGCAAAATAGATGTTAAAATGACTGGTGTTGGATTTTCAAATGCTTCAATTGGAACTGGTACTCCCGATAATAGAACAGGGCTAGTTCCTCATGGCTTGACTTTGTTTGATTGCTCCTTTTACAATTGCGACCATGGTATTAATTTTGTAAGATTATGGGGGATAACACGTCATGGTATACCGTGGGTTAAAAAAATGAGTATAACAAAATGCTGGTTTGGAGGTAAGCAATCTGCTGGTATTAGTATTGACTGTGGAAATGACGGTTTGGATGGTAATCCTATATTTGGCTCACTCCGATCAGCTGAAGCACAAAATACTGTAACTAACTTTGATGGAACTTTAATTATAGGTTGTACTTTCGAGAAAGCTTCAAAATACAATATTGCTATTGCTAAAGCATGGAATATAAATATAGAGTACAATACTTTTAAAGGAAATACAGGTACTGAACCACATGGTGAAGCTATTAATATTGAACACGAAGCACATAAAATTACCATTAAAAAAAATTATATATTTAATGAAGGCTTAGCTAATCAAGATCACAGTTATATATCCATACTTTCCTTTAGAGATTATCAGGATAGTAGAAGACAAGAATTAGGGTTTGAGCCTAGCTTATCATTCCTTGGCGATGGTTGTAGAAACATAACAATTGACGATAATACTTTTAAAGGAAATATTAAATACGGCATCCTTGGTGAATTTGCTGAAGATATCACTATCAAAAAAAGTACCTTTAATACACCACAGCCGACCGAAAAATTTATTAATTTTTGGGTAAAAAGCAAGAATATCCGGCATCAGAATAAAGGAATTGCCCCTTGGCAAATAAGAGTTACAAACTAAATAACAACATTTATTTAAAAAACCAGGTTGCACTAAATGATGCTATCTGGTTTTTTAATTTTAAACATCTAAACCAATTTCATATAGACACACATCTACTTTAAAATCAAACTACCATCTAACCAAAACCAATATAAATTTGACTTCGGCTTCAGTAAAACTAATGTAATGCTGTATTTAAAATTCATGTCATACGAAATGTAATTAAGTAATTTTATACATATTACAAAAAAAATAAATTAAAGTCTTCGCTATAAAGGAAATAAATTTCTCTCCAAAATAATTAAATTCTTACCTCTTCGTAAAAATTATTCCGAATACTCCAAAACTTATTCAAGTTACTACAATTCTTTAATGAGCTATTTTCAAACAAATAAAACAGGTGAAATTACAACAAAAAGACAAAAAAGAACAATCATCTGATAAAATAACATAATTTATAATGAAATTTTTTGTTTATATTATATACTATAACGTTATCGCATTCTATTTAAGCTGACACTGCGAAAACAATAACCCCAATTTTAAAAAAACCCTATTATGCTAATTACAAAAAAAAAATTGAAACTATTTCTATGCACGGCAATAGCTGTTTCATTATTTTCATGTGAAAACGATACAGAAGAAATTGCTCCTGAAATCAATTCTATTGAATCCGAAACTTTAAACTCATTAGAACAACAAATTGCATCTGGCGAAAAAGTTCGCTCTGGAAAAACAGTTATTGTAAACGATAGAAATGCAGCAACATTTGCAACCACTTTAATCAATGCTGTTTATAGTGCTGGCTGGGGAGGTACAGTACAGTTAGGATCCGGTGATTTTTATTCTAATCGAGAAATAATATTACCTGCTGGTATAAAAGTAACCATAAAAGGAGCTGGTAAACATAATACCAATCTAAAGCTAACTCAAAACAGAACTACCTCTGGTTTTTTGATTTTAACTACTAATGGTACTTCTATACAAGAAATGACTGTAAATGCTCAAGGCAAAACAGGGTATGGTGCTTGCGCTGTCAATACTAACGGTGCTCAAGATGTGTATATGTATAGAGTTGGATTTTCTAATTCCTCAATAGGAACAGGAACACCCGATAATGCTCAGGGACTGACTCCCGCAGGTATGTATTTAGATGATTGTTCTTTCTACAATTGTGATCATGGAATTAATTTTGTTAGACTATGGGGGAAAGCAGAAGCTCCCTGGGTTAAAAAAATGACTATAAAAGACTGCTGGTTTGGTGGCACGCAATCTGCTGGTATTAGTATTGATTGTGGAAATGATGGTATTGATGGTAACCCTGTATTTGGTTCACTCCGATCTGTTGCAGCACAAAATACTGTAACTAACTTTGATGGAACTTTAATTACAGGGTGTACTTTCGAGAAAGCTTCAAAATACAATATTGCTATTGCTAAAGCATGGAATATAGATATAGAGTACAATACTCTTAAAGGAAATACAGGTACCGTACCACATGGTGAAGCTATAAATATTGAACACGAAGCACATAACATTACCATTAAAGGAAATTATATATCTAATGAAGGCTTAGCTAATCAAGATCACAGTTATATATCCATACTTTCCTTTAGAGATTATCAGGATAGTAGAAGACAAGAATTAGGGTTTGAGCCAAGCTTATCATTCCTTGGCGATGGTTGTAGAAACATAACAATTGACGATAATACTTTTAAAGGAAATATAAAATATGGCATAATTGGTGAATATGCTGAAAATATCACTATCAAAAAAAGCACCTTTAATACACCACAGCCGACCGAAAAATTTATTAATTTCTGGGTAAAAAGTAAGAATATCTGGCATTGGGATAATGGCACTAATCCTTCACAAGTAAGCATTGTAAATTAAAGAATTAAACCACTATTATTTCAAAAAAATCAGTTAGCATTCAATCGCTAACTGATTTTTTATTTTAGAATTTAACTCCTAAACCAATAACACTGTTATTATATATCGTACAAAAAAATAATTAATGTAATGCTACTTCGGATATACAATTTACTCCTTTTTATTTGGACGAGTTTCTTGCTAGTTCAGAACGCAACATTTAGGTATAGTTAAGTATTAAATCTTTAGCTAAAAAAAGCAATTAATATAATAGGCACTTTTCGCTATTTTAATAGTATTTCAATACACCAATACTTCAAAAATTAATACTTTGATTATTAATGTAAAATCCACTAATAAATGATAAAATTCACACTTCTTAGAAACAATTAAATAATATTTCAAAACACTCAATCGTTTAAAAACGTAATTAAACGATATATTATTATATTTAGATTAATTTCATTGAACTCGTTTAAACTTTTTTGATTGAAGCGAAAAATAGAGATTTTTGCTCAATTGAAATCATTTTATGGTTGCATAGCATCGCTACGGAACAAAAAAAATATAAAAAGTGAGTAAAAAAGATCATTTTGCAGCCAATTGAAAAAAGTTTAAACGAGTTCATTAAAAAAGTAGAACAATAAACATTTACAAAAGATAAAATATTATAAGATCTATAGCCCACTTATAATTCTTTCGATTGCTTTGAATTGTATTTGCTTAATAGCTCAAAAAAAAAGTAATTCATCAATTATTAAAACAAGAATAGATTTCAAAAATACAGTTGAATTATTTAAAACAAAAAATAAAACTCGATTGTGTTTTACAAATAAAGAAAAATATAAAAAATACGTTACGAATAAATTAATTATGACATAATAAATACTATTTGGCAAGAATATAATTAACCTTTCTTCTCAGGCTCAACAAATAAATCCATATATGCCTTGCCAATATATTTAATGATATCGGAAGCCATTAAAGCCTGATAGCCAAACTCTCTTAAAGCTAAATCTCCAGCAGTACCGTGTAAATACACTCCAAAAATAGTAGCATTTTTAGGAGTATACCCCTGAGAAATCAGTCCAGTTATGATCCCAGTAAGCACATCCCCTGAACCAGCAGTAGCCATACCAGGGTTTCCAGTAGTATTCACATATAATTGATTCCCAATCACTGTAATTGAATGCGCTCCTTTGATTAAAACAATACATTTATATTTATTAGAAAAATCTTTTACTTTATCTAACTTTTCAAAATCATCTTTCCAACTACCAATCAAGCGTTCCAATTCTTTTGGATGTGGAGTTAACACTGTACTCTCAGGTAGTAATTCTAACAAATCATTATTTTCAGAAATAATATTAATTGCATCTGCATCCAATACTAAAGGCATTTTATTTACTTTCAAAAACTTTTTAAAACTAGCTATCGTTTTTGACTTTTTTCCCAAACCTACTCCAATACCTATAGCACTCGGAATAAAATTCACTTCAAAATCTATAATATAGTTGTCCGAATCATTTTCGCACACCATTACTTCTGGTAAAGTACTTTGCAAAACCTCATAACCACACTGTGGAATTACTACCGTCGTCAACCCCGACCCAATACGCATACTAGCTTTTGCTGCTAAAACTACACTTCCTATTTTCCCCTTACTTCCACCTATGATTAAAGAATGTCCATAAGTACCTTTATGACCAAATTTATCTCTAGGAATATAAACAGGCAATACCTCCTGCTTACCAATCAAACTAATATTCAAAGGCAATTGTTGTATGAATTTTTGATCCAATCCTACATCTAAAATCTCCAAATCCTGAATGTAACCTGCAGTTTCAGGTAAAAAGAATACTAATTTAGGGGATTGAAATGTTAAACAAGAATTTGCATAAATAACAGCATCTTTAGTTTCAGGTGCCTCATCTGCTTTTATACCCGACGGAACATCAATAGAAATTTTATAACATTGTGAAGCATTGATATATTGTATTAGCTTTTTAACCCAGCTTTCCATAGATCTATTTAATCCCAATCCAAAAATAGCATCAATTACAATTTCCGATGAAGCTATTTTAGGAAAATCTTCGATTCCTTTTATCTGATAAGGCCAAGGAGTTACAATTTCTTTTAATCTATTAAAGTTCTGCATAAAACCTTCGCTCCTATTAGAGCTAAAGTTTACTATATAAGTGTGTACAATATAGCCATGTTCAACTAAATACCTAGCTAACACTAATCCATCACCGCCATTATTACCTAATCCACAAAACACATGAATAGGAACGGGATTTCCATTTAATCTTTGATCAATTAGTTGAAACACCGCTTTACCTGCACGTTCCATTAAATCTAAAAAAGTAATATTTTGATTTTGTATAGTATATTGGTTTGCCTGCACAAGCTGCTCCTTGGATAGTATCTTCATAAATTTATTTTTCTTTTCAAAATTCGCACAAAAAATCAACAATTCCGATTTAAAAAAAGGAAACTCTAGGTAGGGTCTGCTGATAAAATTAAGATTCGCATAAGTTTTACAGGCTCAAATTTTTCCTATGACCTGTTTGCAGCATGCCTATTTCTGTTATTTGGATCAGTTACTTTACAAATTGTTTTGTTAAGTAGTTTACTAAAGAGGCAACAGGTTCAAGTGGCATATTATTTTTATAATATATAAGGTTCATAATAAATAATAGTGCAGCAATCCAGCTCTCTAATATTTTTTCTTGCAATCTTGCTCTTATTTGATTGGGATTGAAACCGTTTTTGCCTTGTCCAAATTTCACTTCAATATGGTTTCTTTCTGTTGCTTCCTTCTTACGTCTTCATTTTTTATAATGGGATTTCTCTATTAGCTCCTTGCTCTTTCTCCTTAAAGGCAGTGCGGTTAGTCATATCACTCATTCTTTGAGCCATTTTCAGTTTTCTCGTGTAGCATATATTTATCCGCCTGTACAAGTTTAGGATAGTAACCGTGTTGTGTCATGTAATTCTCCACTTGTTGGTTTAAATCACTAGACTCATTATAAACATCCCAACTTAGGGTATTTATTCGAGCATATCCCTGGTTTAAACTGACACCTAATTTTGAACCAAATTCTATTTTTGATTTTGCTTTTCCTCTTAGGGTTGGTAAACCCTGAGACTGAAAGATACTTATAATCCTATCTCAACAACTGTTCTTTTTTGATTGTACATCTCGCCCCTTTCAGCTAATCTTAAACAGTATAAATCAGCCAAAACATCTTTTGGTCTTCGCAGCTTAATACAAAGGCTTTTTTATCCGATTCAAAAATGTCTGCAACGTATAAATATGCTTTAAATTTAAATTCTGGTATTTACGTTATACATTTTGTAAGTAATTCCACTATTCAAATAGAAAAGTAATTGTTAAAAAACATTTTTTGATTACTAATTAGCATTAATTTATTTCAAAAAACCCCTAGAATGAAATTCATACTAAGAGTTTTTTTATCCCTCCTATTCTATTTAATACACTTCATTAAAATAAAACCATAAAATTGCCTATTTTTGGCACATTAAAATTGAAAAGATTTTTAAATATGAAAGTTAGCAATTTGTATTCTTCGAATATATTTATGAGATTGAGTTTTACCCAAAACTTGGTAATTACTGCTATCACTACCCTTTGGGGTTCTTTTTCTTTTATTTAATCATCCATAATCGTGTAGTGAGATTCACTACTTTTTCAATTATTCAATTATTAAAAAACACCCTATGAACGTTCTAAAATTTGGAGGTTCTTCTGTAGCAACTGCACAGACTATACTACAAGTACTAAAAATTGTAGCCAATCACAGTCAAAAGAATAATTTATTTGTAGTTGTTTCTGCCTTAGGAGGCGTTACTGATCTACTTTTAAAAGCAGGTTCCCAAGCGGCATCTAATGATGAGGCTTATAAAAAAACCTTATCTAAAATCGAAAAAAGACACTTAGATACTGTTCGTGAATTAATTCCCGTTACGGATCAAAGTAGTGTTATTAGTACGGTAAAATCCAAATTAAATGATCTTGAATCTTTATGTGAAGGCGCTTACTTACTAAGTGAACTTTCTCCCAAAACATCTTCAGTTATTGTTAGTTTTGGAGAAATTTTATCTTCTTATATTATTTCAGAGGCTGCTAAAAATCAAGAATTTGATTTAATTCTTCAGGATTCCAGAAATTACATTACAACTATAGAGGCTGAAAAGGTTACAGTTAACTATGACGTTACAAACAAAAAAGTTCAGGAATTTAATAAAACAAACAAACACAAAGTAGTTTTGTTCCCTGGTTTTATTGCAAAAACAGAAACAGGAGACCCTACTACATTAGGTCGTGGTGGTTCTGATTTCACAGCCGCCATATTAGCTTCTGCAGTAAACGCTGAAGAATTATTGATTTGGACTGATGTTAGTGGAATGTTTACTGCTAATCCAAGAGTTGTAAAACAAGCTAAACCCGTTTCTCATATCTCTTATCAGGAAGCGATGGAATTGTCTCATTTTGGAGCAAAAGTAATTTATCCTCCTACAATTCAACCTGTACTCGAAAAAAATATTCCTATATATATTAAAAACACTTTTTCCCCTGATGATTTTGGGACGCTAATTACGCGTGAAGTATCCGACAGGAAACAAGTGGTAACAGGAATAAGCCATATTGAAAATATTTCGGTAATTACTTTAGAAGGAACAGGAATGGTTGGTATTCCTGGATTTTCAAAACGTTTATTCGAAACTTTATATGCAGAAAAAATCAATGTAATTTTAATTACTCAAGCTTCTTCGGAACTTTCTATTTGTTTTGCTGTAGATACACAGGATGCTGAAAAAGCCAAAGCTGTTATTGATATTACTTTTGAATTGGAAATTTCCAAAAGTCGTGTTGTTCCTACAAAAATAGAAAGCGAAGTTGCAATTCTTGCTTTAGTAGGGGATAATATGGTAAATCATCAAGGTCTGAGTGGTAAAATGTTTAGTACTCTTGGCAAAAACAATGTAAATATTAGAGCTATTGCTCAAGGATCTTCAGAAAAAAATATATCTATTGTAATTTCTAAAAAAGACATTCACAAAGCTCTAAATTCTCTTCACGAAGCCTTTTTTGAAGTTAGCACAAAACAACTCAACTTATTTATTACTGGTGTTGGTAATGTCGGTGGGAAATTATTAGAACAATTACAGCAACAAGCTTCTTTCCTCAAGGAAAATTTACGCTTAAAAATTAATGTAGTAGCCCTAGCTAACTCTCGTAAAATGGTTTTTAATGCTGAAGGAATTGATCTAAACAACTGGAAAGAAAGTCTTGAAGCAGGTGAAACTGCTACACCTCAATCGTTCTTTGACAAAACAAAATCACTAAACTTGCGCAATAGTATTTTTGTAGACAATACGGCAACAGATAAAATTGCATCGGTATATAAAAATTACCTTGCCAATAGTATAAGTGTAGTTACTTGTAATAAAATTGCGTGTGCAGACACTTATCTTAATTATAATGAATTAAAGCAACTTTCCCGAGAATATGGTGCTTCCTTTTTATTTGAGACTAATGTTGGTGCAGGTTTACCAATAATTGACACCTTAAATAATCTAATTGCTTCTGGGGATCAAGTACGAAAAATTCAAGCTGTACTTTCTGGAAGTCTAAATTTTGTATTTAACAATTATAATAAAGGAGTCACTTTTTTTGATATTGTAAAGCAAGCACAAGAACAAGGTTATACTGAACCTGATCCAAAAATTGATTTGAGTGGAGTAGATGTTGCACGTAAGATTTTAATTTTAGCGCGTGAAAGTGGAAATATTCTAGAACTTTCTGATATCGAAAACAACGCTTTTTTACCACAAAAAAGTCTAGACACGAATAATGTGCCTGATTTCTTAGAAAGTATTAAAGCTAACGAAAGCCATTTTAATACGATTTTAGAAGAAGCTGATGCTAAAGACTGTCGTTTAAAATATGTAGCTCAGTATGAAAACGGAAAAGCTTCTGTTGGACTACAGCATATACCAAGTGATCATCCTTTTTACAATTTAGAAGGAAGTGATAATATTGTGTTATTTTTTACTGAACGCTACCCTGAGCAACCTTTAATTGTAAAAGGAGCAGGAGCAGGAGCAGATGTAACTGCTTCAGGTGTTTTTGCAGATATTATTAGAATTGGAAAACAGTAAGTTATGAAAACATTACGTGTTTTTGCTCCAGCAACTGTAGCTAATATTTCTTGTGGATTTGACGTTTTAGGATGTTGTCTCCAAGGTGTTGGAGACGAAATGCAAATCAGTCTTTCCAAAATACCTGGAGTACGTATTACTAAAATCGATGGGGCTGATTTACCAATGGAAGCTGCTAAAAATGTAGCTAGTGTTGCAGTAATTGCTTTATTAGAAAAACTAAAGGATACTAAAACTGGTGTAGAAATTGAGATTTATAAGAAAATAAAAGCAGGAAGTGGTATTGGTAGTAGCGCTGCTAGTAGTGCAGGTGCTGTTTGGGCAACTAATGAATTATTAAACAAACCATTTACCGCTCAACAATTAGTCGCTTTTGCTATGGAGGGAGAACGATTGGCGAGTGGAAATGCACATGCCGATAATGTAGCTCCTGCCCTATTAGGCGGCTTTACTTTAGTTAGAAGCTACAGCCCTTTAGATATATTAAAATTAAATACGCCTAAAGATTTATACATGACAATTATTCATCCTCAAATTGAAGTGAAAACTGCTGATTCGAGACGTGTAATAAAAACCAATGTACCTCTAAAAAAGGCGGTTACACAATGGGGAAATTTAGGTGGGTTTATTGCAGGACTATACACTAATGATTATGATTTGCTAAGTAGAAGTTTAGATGATGTAATTATTGAACCTATGCGCTCTATACTTATTCCTAAATTTAAAGAAGTAAAAGCTACAGCCATAGCAAACGGCGCTCTTGGTGCTGGAATTTCTGGCTCTGGCCCTTCTATTTTTGCATTGAGCAAAGGAAAAAAGGCAGCCGAAAAAGTAGCTGATGCTATTAAGGAGGTATATAAGCCAACAGAAATTGAATTTGATATTCATGTCGCTGGAATTAACCCGAATGGAGTTACTGTGATAAGTATTGATTACTAATCACTTAGTCTATTGAATTAAATAATGAAAACTGTAAAATTAGTATAAAGACTATTTACTAAATACCTTATACTTAAAAACTATTATAATGAAAAGACAAAATATATCATCAGGATCTCCTTGGGAGGACAAAATTGGATACTCTAGAGCAGTACGTATTGGAAATACCATCGAATTATCAGGAACAACTGCTCCTGGAGAAACTTTGAAAGAACAAACTACAGGCGCAATTGAATTAGCTAAAAAAATATTGGAAGAAAACGGAAGCTCTTTAGCTGATGTTATACGTACCCGTATTTTCACCACAGATATTTCTCAGTGGGAAACAATTGGTGAAGTTCATGGTGAATTTTTTGGAACTATTAAACCTGTAACTACAATGGTAGAAATTTCGAAATTAATTGACCCTGCTATTGTAATTGAAATTGAAATTACTGCGGTTATTTCTGAATAAAGAGTACAAAGTACTTAGTGAACTCGTTTAAACTTTTTTCAATTGGCTGTAAAATGATCTTTTTCACTCACTTTTTATCATTTTTTTGTTCTGTAGCGATGCTATGCAACCATAAAACGATTTCAATTGAGCAAAAAATCTCTATTTTTCGCTTCAATCAAAAAAGTCTAAATGAGTTTAGTATCCCTCCTATTTGAGACTCAATATTCTTTATTTAATACTAACTACTAAATAAAAAAGATGAATTTTTACAGCCTAAATAAAAAAGCACCTAACGTTTCTTATTCAGAAGCAGTGGTAAAAGGTTTAGCTCCTGATCGTGGATTATATTTTCCCGAAAATATCACACCTCTTCCCTCTTCCTTTTTCGAAAATATCGAAACCATGGATAATGTGGATATTGCTTATGAAGCAATTAAGCAATTTATAGGTGACGAAATTCCTGAAACGAATTTAAAAGATATTTTAGCTGATGTATTGAGCTTTGATTTCCCTGTTGTTCCAATAGCGGATAATATAGGAACCTTAGAACTTTTTCATGGTCCAACTATGGCCTTTAAAGATGTTGGTGCTCGTTTTATGGCACGTAGTTTAGAATACTTTAATAGAAATAACGATGGTCATGTAACTGTTTTAGTGGCTACTTCTGGAGATACTGGAGGTGCTGTAGCTCGCGGGTTTTTAGGAATAAAAGGGGTTGATGTTGTAATTTTATATCCTAATGGTGCTGTGAGTGATATTCAAGAGCGACAACTTACTACTTTAGGACAAAATATTAAGGCACTACGCATAGATGGTGTTTTTGATGATTGCCAAGAAATGGTAAAAACTGCTTTTTTAGATGAAAGCATTACTAACCAAAGGGCATTAACCTCAGCTAACTCCATTAACGTAGCCCGCTGGTTACCACAACTATTTTACTTTTTAATCGCTTACAAGCAAACAAAAAAATTAAATAAAGAATTAGTTTTTTCTGTCCCTAGTGGAAACTTTGGAAATATTTGTGCTGGTATTGTAGCTAATAGATTAGGCTTACCTGTAAAGCATTTTATTGCTTCAGTAAATGTAAATGATACTGTGGTTAACTATTTAAAAACTGGGAACTACGAACCTAAACCATCTAAAGCAACTATTTCCAACGCTATGGATGTTGGTAATCCAAGTAATTTTATTCGTATTCAACAATTATTTGATAATAGTTTTGAGGACCTTAAAAAGGATTTTTCATCAGTTAGTTTTAACGACGATCAAACTCGTGAAGCAATGAAAGAAATTAAGGCTAAAAGTGGATATATTGCAGATCCTCATGGAGCTGTTGGATATTTAGGGTTAAAAGATTATGAGCTTTCTGACAATGAATATGGTATTTTCTTAGAAACAGCCCACCCTGTAAAGTTTGCTGATATTGTAGAAGATACTTTAGACACTAAAGTAGAAATCCCAGAACAAATAAAAGGTGTACTAAATAAGGAAAAAGTATTTCAATCCATTTCTAAATACGAAGAATTAAAGTCCTATTTACTAAGCGATACTGAGTATAAAAATTAGAGTTTAAGCCTTATTTTTAAAACTAGGGTTTTGTGAAATTGGTGAGAATTCAAATTTTAAACTAAAACAAAAAAGACCGCCTAAAAAATAGGCGGTCTTGATTTATAAAAAAAGTATTATTCCTTAACTACCTTTATTGTTGTGTTATCATTTATTTTCAGTAAATAGATACCATTACTTAATTCACTTCCTTCAATAGTCTTTGAGACACCTGATTTAAGAATACTACCTTTTAAATCATATAATTCCCAAGTAGTTTTTTCCGAAGTATTTATAATAGTTTTTTCTGTAAAAGGATTTGGTGCCACTATTTTAGTTTCTTCTTTCAAAAATAATTCATCCACTGAAAGTGTTGCTTCGTAAGCTACTTTATCAACCGTAATAACAATAGGACCATTTTGGTTTACAATAGCCCCCCCACCTTCTTGCATAAAGAATAGTATAAGCAAACTATGTCCCGGATCTAATGTTTCTTCACTAGGAATTGGCTCTGTAGCCGCTGCATCAAAATATGTAGGTATAGTATAGCTAATAGTAGTTGTATCTGCATTAATGGCTGTACCTGGTATGGGTGTTATAAATGGACTTGTATTTACTACTACATTATTTTCATCAAGTTCTCTAATCTGAATAGCCACATAAGTCAAATCTGCCTCTACTAAACTCGTGATCGAAGTAGCATAACTAGCATCAATACTTATAGTTTCGCCAACTTCAAATACAGGTCGCGTTTCTCCTGGCAAAATAAAACTGCTTTTATTATCCCAAGTCAACGATTGGACTCTGTCACTAGAACTACTCCCAACAGGTTTATAAACCCTTACCCAATCCACCTGAATCACATTTTTGGTGTCATCATTTAAATTTGCTATATCTTCTAAAGGCTTGTTAAAATGCGATTCTGTGTCAATAATAATGTATGTTTGATCATCCATCTTCCTGTTTGGGAAAGGGCTCCCTCCTGAAGTTTGCCCCTGAACATTTGCTAACAAATCACCTGTTTCACAATTTGCACCACTTGGATTAGGACATTGAAGTTTAGCATCAGTAAAGCTTCCTGTTAAATCAGTTGCCTCCCTTCCTTCAACAAAATGCTTACCATTATTTCTTGCTACACCGTCTACAAAAAAGGTCAAATTTGTTGGACTTGTCCACAATAAACCTAAAGTATGGTATGCATCCCTCCAATTTGAAGTAACATTATTATTGGAATTGTTAGGATCCGTGGTAAAAAAGGTTTGATAAGTAAAATCTGTTAATATCCCTCCTCCACAATTTTCCAAACCACTATCAGTAGGTTCGTTTTGCCCACCTTGTCGATGCCATATATGATAATTGGTAGACATTTGAGCAGTGTAAAACTTAACATCTCCTCCAGTTATATTTCCACTTGCATCTCTAATTTTTGCTCCACCATAACATTCTATAATATCAATTTCCTCATTGTCACAAGCATTTAACAACCAAAAATTAGATGAGTTTTCTAAGTTGGCAATCTTAAGACGAGACTCCATATATATTGGATATTTTACCTGTGTTTTGGAGCTTATGATACCACAATTAATAAAGCGATCTAATTTAGGGTCAGTACTTGCCGGGTTATTAGGCCCAGGGTTCGCACGTATTTCCAATAAACCCCCAGTTACTTTTACCATTTCTGGATCCCCTGGATCTCCAGCATCCCTTTTTATCCATCGTGTTTGCCCAGGACCAACAAAACCTGGATCTGGAAGGTATTTTTCTGCCCAAGTATTTGTAAATTTAGTATTTGTTTTATCGGTATAATTAAAATCATCTGATGCTTCAGAAATTAATTCCCAAGCTGAAAGACTTTGAACACTTGCTGGTAAGGGGGTATTTCCAAAATCTAAACCCTTATCATCTCTTTGTGCAAACAAAGCCACACTCGTTAAAAGTACTATTATAAAAATTTTACTCTTCATTACAATTATTTTTTATGCTAGTTAATGCAAATATACACATTCCGAAAAAACCAATATTAGAACTAAAAAATAAAATATTAACAATAAAAATCATGTATTAATACGATTAATTCAATACAACATACAATAAACATTATTGTTCATTTATTTTAATATTCCTAATTTACACTATAATTAGGGTTTACTGAATGAGCATATAATCCATTGATTGTAAGAATTTTGAATTAAAAAAGAGTTGTTTTTTTTAGACAAAAGTGCAGATATCTTATACTTTACACCAAAATAAGATTACATTATGATTAACTACATTTCAGAAAAACAATTATCTATATAAGAGTTCAAAACGCCATTTAATAGAGGTTTACTAGCAGATAATGGTGAGTTAAGTTAGCATCAATAGCACCCTGAGATACCTTTGCTAACTTGTATATTTCTTTAATAAATACAAGTCAAGGTATGTCTGGCATATTCCCTAGAATAGAGGGTTAGGCGCTTTAATAATCAAGCATAAAGAGAATTTGAATGATGAAAAAAACAATACAGGCAATTCAAGAAAACATCTATATGCAGTTTTTGTTGGATTAAAAGGCTTTCAAACCAATAAAATATTTGATGCTTCTTTGTTTGCAACAATCCAAAAACGTATAGGAAAAATAGCGTTTGATGATTTAAATAGCCAACTTATAAAAAGCTTTTCTCATAAAAAAGACACTAAAAATTTTTCAAAGAAAAAGAGAAAAAAAAATCATCCTCCAAACAGAGGTAAACTCCAAGCTGATACGACAGTTGCCGACCAGTACATCACTTTTCCGACAGATGTAAATTTGCTGAATTCGATTCGTAAAAATTTGGATGAGATGATTGATAAATTATATGATTATCATAACAAAGGAATAGCTAAACCTAGGATCTACAAGAGAACCTTAGATACCGCATTTTAAAATTATTCAAAAATAGAAGCAAATCGATTCATAGAAAAATGAAAAGAAAAGTTTGATTAAGGTAAAAATGGTGCCAATCTTAATAAAATAAGAGCCGAATTAAAGGATACATCAAAATCATGGATAAAGCTGTATCTTTTTTGTAATGAATTTGATAAATCATCAGAAGAAAAGTTCTTTTGGTGTGCTATTTTTACAATTAATAAATGAAATACAATTCTTAAAAAAATAGAACGACTCGAAATAATAAGGCTCTTTTTATGAAGTTTGTTTATTTAATGAACTCGTTTAAACTTTTTTGATTGAAGCGAAAAATAGAGATTTTTTGCTCAATTGAAATCATTTTATGGTTGCATAGCATCGCTACGGAACAAAAAAATGATAAAAAGTGAGTGAAAAAGATCATTTTGCAGCCAATTGAAAAAAGTTTAAACGAGTTCAATGAAAAAAGATGGTTTTTTTTGACAATGACCAAGACTTTTTCAGTGAACCCTAATTAGCCTTGCTCAATTCATTTTCATATCCATTAAAACAACTTGTAATTACAACATATAAGCCAGCATAAAATCACAGTTATTAAAAAAAGAAAAATCTTTTTTTATCTTTTTATCTTTTTATCTTTTTAATAAAAAATGACCTTTGAATATTCCACTATTTTTAGTCTCAACCATATACCAATACGTATCCGATGGTAACGTCCGCCCATTTAAGGTTCCATCCCAATTAATCTCCCCTAAACGTTGAACAATCAGTCGGCCATAACGATTGAAAATAGAAACTTTTTTTATCGAATTTATAATATACTCATCTTCAAAACCATCTCTATTTGGAGTAAAAAACTTAGGTATGTTTAAATGGAAAAAATCTTTTTGATCTGATCTATTACAAAAATCAAAGCCTCTTATATATGCCGTGTATTCACCTGTTTTAACCGAATCAAATATGGGAGAATTTTGATAATCGATTCCATTTATCGAATATTCATAGTCTAAATCAAACTCGGGTACAATTATAACTTTATCCTGATCGGATTTAACTTCTTTAATTACGACTGATTGTGTGTTTTTAAATATTTCAAACTTCTCCAATGCAACACAACCATCAGTATTGGTAATATTTACTGAATATTCACCCTCTTTGGTAACGGTAATTATTTTAGTTGTCTGACCTGTGCTCCATTTATAAGATGCTCCTTCTAACAAACTCTCAAGATCAATTACTTCTTCAGGACAAATAAATAAATTTTTACTTATGTCTGCCAATGTACCAAAAACAGTTAAAGATACTGGTACTCGTAAGCTTGGACATTCAAAGCTAAGTTTATCATAGGCTTCAACATAAAAAGTATAATTCCCGGGAGCGAGTTTCCCTAAATTAATCGTATTCCCTTCTGCAATTTCTCTTCCCCCAGTTCTTCGATCAAACCACCTAAGAGTATGACGTGCTGATGATGGCGTAGCGTTTAAACTTACTACATCTTCTGCACAAAAAGTAACTGTTGATTTTGTAATTGGATCAGATTCCCTACCATAAATCCTAATTAAATAACTATCAGTAAAAGAACTACAAAAAGGATTTAATAAATTAAGCTCCGTTTCAGCAATTTTTGCACGGTAATAATAATCCCCTTTGGTATTTAAGTCTTCAGTAATTACTGTTTTCTTAGTTTCTCCTATAACGTCTACAAAAGTAATCCCATCACTACTTTTTTGCCATTGGTATACAGCCGTTTTAATTACACTCTTATCTACATTAACTGTAAGTCCTACTAATCCCGCAGCATCACATACTTCAGCTGGACTTTTCTTTTTCAATGTTGATTCAATAAATGTACGGTCTCCACACGATGCAAATTGAATGTCATCTAAAGCTAAATCGTTACCACATCCACCTTTACCATTATTATAAATTTTAAGAATTACATTTTCCTGACCAGTTACTGTTTTAAATGTCAATCCATATTTTTTCCAATCAGGGTTAACATCTGAAAAAATATCCCCTGTATCTCCAAATTTAAGTCTTAATGTATCGGTTTCGTCCCATATTTCAAAACGTACATTAATAGGAATCCCACCAGGAATACCTGTTCTTCGAGTACATTCATCAGCTAAAGTAAGTGATGTAATATTTAACATCCATGCAGAAAATTCATAGGTTGTCCCTTGACATAAACCTGTTATTTTACGTTCAAAAAATATCCCTGATTTATCTCTATCTGCGTTTACAATTAACGCCTTCCCTCCAGTATCTCCCTCCGTATGGTCTGCGGTTGTAAACCAAGTTGAAAACCAATTGAATTTGGCTGATATCGTATACGATCCATCAACAGGGGTAGCCTCGTCTACAAAAGTGTATGAAGTACTCCCAATTGAGCTTGGGTCTGCGACAGTTGAAGCATCTCCAAAAGTTTCTAAAAAAATGGCATCTCCTTTATCTCCTCCACAAAAATCATTAAGCTGTGCTAAAATTAATGTTGGAAACAATACTAGTAATATTGTAATTTTCTTCAATTCTATTTTTTTTAATGTAGCAAACCTCGGTTTTATATTGTTTAGTAACAATATATATTACATAATATTGGATTTTAGTACAAATAAAACACAAATATCAATAGTTTTTAAGAAATTAGCACTTAGTTTTAGAATTTTATATCATGAAGAACATATTCATTTTATCCTTATTATTTATTTCTTTTGTATCATGTGATGATGGAGACGTAATAGTTGATGAAGGCTTTACTTTTAAATCAGCTGATTTAGCTTTTTGTAATACAGGTAGTGGACAAACGGGAAATATAGGTAACGCTGTTTTTTTTAATATAAATAGTACTACTAACGAAGTAATCGCTTTTGAAATAAACAATCGCTTTTTTGATAAAACCGCTGAAAGTATAGAAGGAGGAGAAATTAAAGCTGTAGAAACAACAAATGTATCTTATCGAAAGTTTGATTCAAACGTTACTGCAGATTATTTTTGCTCAGGTATTCCAAATTCTACTATAAAAATTATATCTGAGTTAATTGGCAATGGAGGTACTATTGAAATCAATACTCGAAATGTTGCTAAATTAGATGGCGATGATGATGGAGACGGTTTGAAGAATGAAAATGAACGTTTTATTATACCTCAATCTGCAAATACAATAGTATTTCCTGACGGCTTTATAACTGTTGGCACCGATCTTACTGATTTTTTAGATAGTGATTCCGATGGAATTCCTAATTTTAGAGACTTGGACGACGATAACGATAATGTAAGAACTGCAGATGAACTTGACAATGATGGGAAAGAACAGGATACGGATGGTGATGGAACACCTGATCATTTAGATAATGATGATGATGGAGATGGTGTGTTAACCAGGGATGAAATATCTGAAAATGCAACAAACCCACAAGATAATGAAAATAAAAATGCCGACGGTTTGCCAAATTATCTCAATAAAGAAGTTAATACTGAATTTAAGGCTAAAGAATTACTTTCAAATCGATTTAATAATTCTTTTAAGACATCCGTACTCGGAAAGTTTATTGGATTATCTGACGGCACAACAACCATTACCAGAGATAAATTAATTTTTGGGGAGTTTGACGAAATAGAACCTAAGGTGGATACTGTAAAAATACCTGAATCTACTGTTGATTAAATTATACCTACAGAAACTAATCCCTAATTTTTACTTGGTATTTTTGTAAAATATACACCTCTAAAGCCCCTACTCCATATTTTTTATAATCTCCTTCTTGGCAACGGATAGTATCATATTGTCGAAACATATACTCAAGTTCCGCTTTTAGAACTCCCTGGCCTACTCCGTGTATAAAAACAACTCTAGGAATGCGTTTCCCAATTGCAAATTCTAATTGCCTTTTGGCGGTATCTAATTGGATCGTTAACATATCATAATTGGTCATTCCCTTTTGATTTTTTACTAATTTATGAATGTGTAAATCGACCTCCATAGGAGGAATTGTCTTTTCTTTCTTTTTAACTAAAGGTTGTTTAGGGCGTTTTTTGAATTCTGTATTTTGAGAAGCTAACGTAGAAAAATTGTTTGCAAAATCTAGTCGCTCTTTTTTACTTTGATCAATAACTAATTCTCTTTCCGTATAATTTACCTCGAAGCCATCTTTTGAGAGTAACACATAAGTATCGTCTTCAACTTTAATAATTTCACCTTCGATATCATCATCAAGTGCCATAGCATAATCACCAACATTAAATTTACCCATAATTAAAGTTTTAGATTTTGATCTTCAGAAGATTCTTTAGAAGTTAATTTTGAAGAAATTATATATAATGAAAACATACTCAAACCAATTCCCAAAATCCTTAAATAAACACTTGGAAAATTGACTTCAAACGGAGCAAAAGTGCAAATTACTCCTATTAAAAGTAAGATATAAATCGCATATTTTTTCTTATTTCTCATATCAATAATTAATAATTACACTTTACTACGGGAGCTTAAATTCAACACTCAAAAATAGTACAATTTGCTATTAAAAAACTTATTTTTGCGCTATGGCAAGAAGAAAATCAAAACCTTTTTTTGAGAATATTGAAGTTATAGATGCTGGTGCTAAAGGAAAAAGTATCGCCAAGGCTCCTGATGGAAAAGTAATTTTTATTAAAAATGCTGTTCCTGGAGATATAATTGACGTACAAACTACAAAAAAGCGAACTGCTTACTATGAAGGTGATGCCAAAAAAATCATTAAAGCTTCAAGCAAACGCGTAGATGCCAAATGCGAACACTTTGGCACTTGTGGTGGTTGCAAATGGCAAGAAATGGGCTACGAACATCAGCTATTTTATAAACAACAAGAAGTTACGAGTAATCTTACTCGGATTGGCAAAATTGAACTTCCAGAGGTAACTCCTATTCTAGGTAGTAAGGAACATTATTATTACCGAAATAAAATGGAATTTTCGTTTAGTGATAGTCGTTGGTTATCCTTAGACGAAATAAAAAGTGACGAAGAGATTACTGATCGAAATGCTTTAGGTTTTCATATTCCTGGGATGTGGGACAAGATTTTAGATCTAAATAATTGTCATTTACAAGCAGAACCCAGTAACAGTATTCGCCTTTCGGTTAAAAAATTTGCTATTAAAAATGGGTTGGACTTTTTTAATACCCGCAACCAAACTGGGCTTTTAAGAACTTTAATGATTCGTACTACTTCTACAGGTGAGATTATGGTTTTGGTTCAGTTTTTTAAAGAAGACAAAGAGAAAAGAGAATTACTCTTAAACCATTTAAAAGAAACATTTTCTGAAATTACATCCTTACAATATGTAATAAACGAAAAAGGAAATGACACTATTTATGATCAAGAAGTGATTTGCTTTGATGGTGAGGATCATATTGAAGAGAAAATGGAGGGCTTACGCTTTAAAATAAATGCAAAGTCTTTTTATCAAACCAACTCGGATCAAGCTTTTGAACTATATAAAATTACACGCGATTTTGCTGGACTCTCAGGAGAAGAATTAGTATATGATTTATATACAGGAACTGGAACTATAGCTCAATTTGTATCAAAAAAGGCTAAAAAAGTTATTGGTGTAGAATCCGTACCCGAAGCTATTGAAGATGCCAAATTAAACGCTCAAAACAATAAGATAAATAATACCGAATTTTATGTTGGGGATATGAAAAAAGTATTTACTGCTGGTTTTGTTGCTCAACACGGAATGCCTGATGTGGTAATTACTGATCCTCCGCGAGATGGAATGCATAAAGATGTTATTGCTCAATTATTGGAAATAAAAGCTAAAAAAATTGTTTACGTAAGCTGTAATAGCGCCACACAAGCTAGGGATTTAGCGTTATTAGATAGCTTATACAAAGTAACAAAAACCCGAGCGGTAGATATGTTTCCACAAACACATCATGTTGAAAATGTAATTTTATTAGAATTAAGATCATAAATGAGAAAGGGTTTAAAATTTATTTTTACAAGAGTTGCGCTTCTACTCTGCTTTTTGGGATGTGAGCGTGACGATCTTTGTGTAGACACCCCTGTCACTCCATTTTTAATAATCACTTTTCAAAATGACGATCGCAGTTTAGACGTTAAAAGACCCGTAGTTAGATTGCAAGTTACTTTAATCGAAAATAATAAGCCTTTTTTTATCGAACCTGTAAGTACTGATTCTATTAGGATTCCTTTAAATACACTTAAGGACAATACTAAATTTCTATTTACTAGAAATGTTGGAGATGCTAATGAAGCTAATATAGCTAGTGATATTTTAGATTTCACTTATACTCGAAAAGATATTTATGTAAATAGAGCCTGTGGTTTTAAAACACTTTTTTCTGACTTAAAAGTAAATCAAGAAACCAAAAATTGGATTCAAAATTTTGAAATACTAAATACAAATGTAAATGACGAACCTAATACGCACATACAATTGTTTCATTAGTGTTTTTCTTTTGATTTGTATTTCACTACAAGCACAAGTTCAAGATACTATTGTAAACAGTACTAAAAGACGTAACGACACTTATGGTTTACGAGTAGGTTTAGATCTTAAAAAAATCACGCAAACTGTTTTTGATGATTATTATCGTGGTTTTGAAATTGTGGGTGATTATCGATTAACTAAAAAGCTATATTTGGCCGCAGAGTTGGGTACCGAAGAAAAAAGTATTGTAGACAATAGTACAAGTACAACAACTAGTGGTGGTTACTTAAAAGCAGGAGTAGATATTAATGTCCATAAAAATTTAATTGGAATGCGAAATCTAATTTTTGTAGGATTTCGATATGGATTTACTACTTTTTCACAAAAACTAGATCGTTTTAGTATTGCTGCAGAAAACTCCTTTTTCCCTTCACAGCAAATTCCTGGTAGCTTTGATCAAAAAGGGCTAACGGCACATTGGATTGAGTTTTTAGCAGGCCTTAAAGTTGAAGTTTTAGATAATTTATTTTTGGGCTTTTCTGTTTCTGTTCAAAATAAAATTATAGAAAATAAACCCGAAGGCTTTGATAATCTTTACATTCCTGGGTTTGGCACTACTAATGATTTTAGTGACTTTAGTGCTGGCTTTAATTATTTTATCAGTTATTATATTCCTCTTTACAAAAAGAAACCAAAAAAAGCAAAAGAGAAGAAAGATTCCGAACCTAAAATTGATTTAGAAAAATAACGCTAATTCAAAAAAAACACTTTCTCAGAAACAACTCATTTCACACATATATTTTTTTTTACAGACACTTATTGAAAATAAACCTTTTCGAGTACTTTCTGATTCAAATAGATACTTCATGATCTAAATCGTCGTTTTTTGACACATTTAAAAACAAAGTTGATACTACTTTAGAGTATATAAATCAATTTAAATTTTAAGTTTATGAAAATCAATTTTTTAATTATCAGTATCGGAGTATTAGCCTGTTTATACTCTTGTAATACAGAGGAATCTCCTGACATTACAACTAATGCTAAGGAGAGTAAAATTACAACAAATCAAAATAATTTAGGTCTTAGTAATATTACTGAAGAACAAAATTACAGTTTTTTGGAAATACAAAATCCAGAAATTGACGAAGATCAAACATTGGATTGCTTTTTTGGTTCTGAAGGAACACCTGTAAATCATGAGACACAAACAGCTTTAGAAGTCAACTATTTGAGTTATTTAGAAAATTCAAATTTATCAGGAGGAGAAATAATTCAAGGAAAACCATTTACAATTACTAGAACCGGAACTAATTGGTATCGATGGAACTGCAAGAGTGATAAATCCACCCAAGGTTGGTCAAACTCTAAAGCTCATGCTAGAAAAAAAGCAAAAGCTGCTTGTGGTAGTGGAAATATTATAATTGAAGAGGTTGGCATGAAAATTCAGGTTACTGCATCTATTAATCAGCTGATTAAACTCTAATATATGGGTTAAATTCTAAAAAAAAGCCAGAATTCAATTTCTCGAATTCTGGCTTTTTTTAACTATATTTCTTTTTCTATGAATGAATCACCTCATCATAGGCATCTGCCACTGCTTCCATAACAGCCTCACTCATTGTTAGGTGTGGATGGATTGTTTTCAAAATTTCATGCCCCGTAGTTTCTAACTTACGTGCTACTACAGCCTCAGCTACCATATCTGTAACTCCTGCTCCAATCATGTAGCAATCTAACCATTCGCCATACTTAGCATCAATGACAAATGAAGAGTTAATTGCAGATATGCCTCCTGTCTTTGATCGAATCTTCATAAAAATTAAAGAGCTTTTATAATGAGGTATAAGAAAATAGAAGAATGGGTGCCTTCTGATAATATGACTTTAGAGGACAATGCATTAATTACAGTCAAATCAGATTATAATACATTAATTATTGTAGGGCCAGGAGCTGGAAAAACTGAATTACTAGCTCAGCGAGCAAGCTTTTTACTGGAAACAAATAGTTGTGTCTACCCTAAAAAAATATTAGCAATCAGTTTTAAACGAGATGCTGCTTATAATTTAAAAAATAGAGTAGAAAAAAGATGTGGTGAAAAGCTTTCTAAACGTTTTGATTCATTAACTTTTGATGCATTCTCAAAATTAATACTTGACCAGTTTTACAGAGGGTTGCCAAGTGATTATAAAATAAATTATCCCTAGGATGTTTTGCTCAATGAGAAAGAATTACTTAATGGTGTTTATAAAGGAATAGACATTGATTTTTATTATACTCATGTAAGCAACCTTTTAGATTTTCATAACGAGATATTGCCAATTGATGAAACTGGCAAGGACAATAAGATTAAATTAGAAGCTTGGAAGCAACTTCTTAAAAAGAAAAATTCTAGTCTTAGTTTTAAAATGATAACGCGATTATCTCAATTAATTATTGATTCAAATTTGAAATTAAAGAATTATCTCCAAGAAACTTACAGCCATATTTTCTTAGACGAATTCCAAGACACAACATTTTTACAATTTGAATTTTTAAATTCATGTTTTATAGCTAGTGATTCGGTGTTTACAGCAGTTGGTGACGACAAACAACGAATTATGCTTTGGGCTGGAGCAAAACCAGATATTTTTGATGCATATATTAATGAGTACAAAGCAAGTGATTTAATCTTAGAGATGAACTTTAGGTCAGCCCCAAGATTAGTCGAATTACAAAATCACTTAATATCTAAACTATTAAACAAAAGTGATTTCGTTAAACCCTCGGATAAGTGGGATAAAAATGAAGGAGAGGCTTTTGTTTGGATATATGAAAATCAAAAAAAAGAAATAGAGCACCTTTTTAAAGAGGTTAAGAGTTGGATTGAAAATAAAGAAATTGTGCCAAGAGAGATCTGTATCCTAGTTAAGCAACAGTTATCAGTCTACGCAGGAGAAATTATTGATTATTTTAATAATAATGGGATTAAAGCGAGAGATGAGAATCAATTACAAAATTTGCTGTCTGATGACATTATAATGTTCATTTTAAACACTATTTCTATTTTGTCTAATAAAATTAAACTTGACAAAAAAACACAAGTTTTAAGCTTTCTTATAAATACCTCTTCTATTTACGAGGACTATGAAATTATAAAGCTTAAAAATAGATTCAATAAATTTTTAACACAACTTAAGAAAAAGGAACTTGAGACTACGGTTCTCATGAACGAAATAATAAGCTTTGTTACAATAGATAGAATTAAAGCAAATTTTCCGAAATATCGAAATCAAAAAGTTTTTAACGATATTATAAAAGAGCTTTGCAAAGCTTTAGATAAGTATAATATTGAAAGTAAAAATATTTATGAGGCTGTGGATAAATTACTTGGCAAAAATTCTATTCCTGTAATGACAATTCATAAGAGTTAGGGTTTAGAGTATCACACAATAATTTTCGTGGGTTTGGAGGATGGTGCGTTTTGGACTTTCGAAAAACAACCAAACGAAGATAAATGTGCTTTCTTTGTTGCGCTTTCAAAAGCAAAAGAGAGAGTGGTTTTTACCTTTAGTAAAACAAGAAAGAATAAATGGGGTAATCTAAGGAATCAAAACTTTAAAGAGATTTGAGTGATATTTAACAAACATCATAATTCTGGTATAGTTAAATTTGAGTAAAAAAAGATTGATTTTAAATTGAAAATAAATGAAAATACTTCACACAGCCGATTGGCATTTAGGACATAGACTTCATGAGCAATCTCAAATAGAAGAGCAAACTTTATTCTTAACTTGGATAAAAGATCATATAATTCAAGAAAAAATAAATTTATTATTAATCTCTGGAGATATTTTTGATACTGGTGCGCCTTCTAACCAAAGTTTAGAAATGTATTATAGCTTTTTAGTTAAGCTTAAAAACACAACATGTAAGTCAGTTATTGTAACAGGTGGTAATCACGATTCGCCAGGAACATTAAATGCGCCAAAACATATTTTAAATGCATTCTCGATAAAAGTAGTTGGAAAAGCAACTGAAAATATAGAAGATGAAGTTTTTAAAATTAATAGTAATGATGAAGAGGTAATTATAGGTGCTGTTCCTTATTTGCGGGATGGTGACATTAGACGTGCAGTTGCAGGAGAATCTTTTGAAGACCTTACCGATAAATATAAAACAGCATTAATTAATCATTACAGCGCATCAGCAAAGCAATGTGAGCTTATAAATGCAAATAAAGCACCTGTTATAGCAATGGGACATTTATTTGCAGTAGGCGGTTCCATTTCAGAAAGCGAACAAAATATTTATGTAGGGACACTAGGCCATATTGGTGCAGAAGATTTTCCAACGTATTTTGATTATATCGCCTTAGGGCATCTACACAGGCCACAAATAATTGGAGGAAATAATAAGGTTAGATATTCTGGATCGCCAAATATTTTAAGTTTTAGTGAGATTAATTATGACAAAAAAGTAATAGTTTTAACCATTGAGGATAATAAAATTAGCAATATAAAAGAGGATGTAATTCCTTGCTTTAGGGAGTTTTACAAAATACATGGCACAACACAAGAGTGTATTAGCCAATTTCCTGATATTATTTCTAACCCTTATAAATTAACGCCATGGGTAGAAATTATATTAAACGAAGAGAACAGTCTAAATACTGAAAGTTTAAAAGTAGCAGCAAAGGATTATGCGTTCGATATATTAAAAATGTCCTTAAAAACACAGCGAAGACTTAAAGGGATTGAGGAATTATTAGAAGACACAAAATCCATAAAAGAATTAGTACCAACAGAAGTGTTTAAACTTAAATGTGAAGAATTGGGTTACAATCTAGAAGAAAATCCAAAAGTATGGGATGCTTTTAATGAAGTTTTACAATCCGTTAAAAATCAATAAGGCAGTTAGATATGAAAATTTTAAAAATAGAATTACAAAATATTAATTCATTAAAATCTGACACACCTACTGTAATAGATTTTGAAAACGAACAATTTAAAGATGTTGGTTTATATGCTATCACAGGTTCTACCGGAGCAGGAAAAACAACTATTTTAGATGCAATTACAATTGCCTTATATCATAGTGTACCTCGATTTAATGGTACAAAAGGAACATTAGTAGATGTGGTAAGTTATGGTGCAGCAAATGCTTTTAGTAGAGTTACTTTTGAAAACGAAGATGTAATTTACGAAGCCCTTTGGGCTATTCGACTAACCTCTAATGCGGGTAAAATACTAACCAACCCTCAAGAAGAAGTTTGTTTAAAGAACTTAACAGCCAATAAAATTTTAGCATCTCAAAAAAGAGCTGTAGTCGCAGATGTAATTAAAGTTACTCAATTAAACTACAATCAGTTTTTAAGATCCGTAATGTTAGCTCAAGGGGAGTTTGCCTCTTTTTTGAGCGCTAAAGGCCCAGATAAAGGAAGGCTATTAGAACAAATTACAGGCGAACAAATTTACAAAAAAATAGGTCAAGGTATTTTAGATAGAAAATCCGCAGAGGAATATAAATTAAAAGAAATGCAATCTAAAATAAATGCGGATGATATTTTAGCAGATGAAAGAAAAATTGAATTAACTCAAAAAGACAAAGAACTTGATGTTCAAATTGTAGCTTCAGACAAAAAAGTAAGCGACATTCAGCGTATAGTTAATTGGTATCTTAAACACCAAGAGTTAACCATCAAAGCAGAAAAGTTAGAAGATAATTCAAAACTAATTAATGCTGAAAATGAAAAGCATAAGAACAAATTTCAGTTATTGGATTTAAATGAAAAAGCAGAACCTTTCAAAGAGCTTATTCATAATTTTAATAGAAATGAGAAAAGCACTATTGAGAAGGCTAATCAATTAAAAATATTAGAAGAACAATTAGCTAAATTGAATCCTGAAATAGAGGCTTTATCAGAGCTTACCAAAAAACAATCTAGTGCATTAGAAAAAGCTAACGAAGCGTTTAATATTTGGCAACCTAAACTTGATTTAATAACTAAATTAGATGGTCAAATAAAAAACGAATCAGATAATAGTAAAAAGTCCAAAGTAAAATTAGACGAATTACTTTTACAAATAACGTCATCACAAGTAGAAAAGACTAAGCTCTCAAAGAAATTAGTAGATAATGAATCACATATAAAAACTGAAGAAGTATTTGTCGCTGAAAATAAATTTTTAACAGCTGTTGCTTCAGAAATATCAAACTGGACAACAGAGTTAACAACACTAAAAGGAAATAGAAAAACCTTAAATGAAGCTTTGATATTTGTTGTTCAGAAAAATAAAGAAGTAGAAGTAACTTCAGCTCAGTTAATAGCAAACAAAGAGCTACTTACTAAGAAAATACATGAAATTGATACCATTGAAACAGAGATCAAAACTATAAATAATCAATTATCAAAAAATAATTTAACAGATTTATTATCAGAACAAAAGAAACAAATTGATTTAGATTCCAACTGGAAAAATTTTAAAGTCTTCTCAGAAAATATCGTTAAAGAAGAAAAAGAATTAGCTGATCTAATAACCCAGAAGAAAGCTGCTCTATCCAATTTAGAAGGTGTAAATAAGCAATTAGTTGCAATAATAAAAGAAACAGAATCTCAAGAAAAATCAGTAGAAGACGCTGAAAAGATTCTTGATTTGGAAAGAAGCATTTCTAAATATGAAGATGATCGGGCAAATCTAATTTCAGGAAAACCATGCGGTTTATGCGGAGCTTTAGAGCATCCTTTTACCAAAAATTTAGAATCAAAAGGGATTTCAGAATCTGAGTTAGAATTAAGTAAACGTAAAAATCAATTGAGGACGCTTGTTAATTCTAAGTCTGAATTAGATAAAAGTGAAGTAAAATTAAATACTTCCATTGAAAATTTATTGCTTCAAATTAATTCAAAAAATGAAGTAATAAAAGCTATTAATAAAAAAGTAAAATTTTTAAATATTGATTGTGAGATAACTGATTTAACTAAAATAAATAATCAGTTAAATTTAACTTCTGGTAAATTGAAAGCATTGGGCGAACAAATTACATCCGTACAAACATTGCAAATAAAAAAGGACACGCTATCCAAGACATCTAAAGAGCAGACTCAATCGATTGACTTGCTAAAAACTAAAGATGCCACACTAACTGAGAAAGTAAAAAATGTAAAAACTGAAATTACCACGACAAAAAAATCCATAGAAGTATTAACGAAGACTTGCTCTAATTTCGAAAATGACTTAAAAGTCAAGTTATCTAAATTTAATTATAACATGCCTTCTATGGAGAATGTAAGCTTGTTTATAAAAAAAATTGAAGAGGAAATTAGCAAATATCAGACAACACAAAAGCGGTTAGATGCATTAAAAGCGGAGGTTAAAGTAATTAACAATAGCTTAGATAATATTGAAAAGCAGTCGATGGCATATGCTAAGACTCAAAAGGATTATGCTAATATGATAATAGATTGTGATACTAAAGCTAATACTCTTAAAATAGAGCGTGTAGCAATTTTACCTTTGGAGTATACTGTAAAAAGCAAACGTAAAAGTTTACAATTAATAATTAAGCAGCTAATTGAAAAAGTTGAATTAAGTAAAACAGAATTACAAAAAATATTTGACTCTAAAACAGAAAAAGAAGCTTTAAAAGTGGCGAGTATAATTGAGCAAAAAAAATTAATAGATGAATTAATTGGCTTAAAAACATCGCTTAAAAGGGCTCTGGAAAAAAGTGATTTCAAATCTAAAAAAGAAATTGAAGACGCTTTATTGAATGAAGAGGATAAAAAAAATTTTAATAGTATTAAAAAACAGATAGCGGACAGCCAAATTAAATTGGACACTTTAAAACAACTAAATTTAAAAGAAACCGAAGAGATATTAAAAATTAAAAACTTTGAAATTTCAGAGATTGAAAGTAAGTCAGCTTTGGGAGAGCTAAAAGTTAAGAAGGACAATTTGTTAGCGGAGAAAGGAGAAATAAAAGAAGCCTTTAGAAAAGATCAAGAAATAAGAGACCGAAATCAAGAAATATATAAAAAAATTGAAGCTCAAGAAGCCGTTTGTAGTGTTTGGAAAGATCTTTTTAAAATTATTGGCAACTCTAAGGACGCTTTTAATGTGTATGTCCAACGCTTAACTTTAAAACATTTATTAGACCTAGCTAACGTACATTTATATAAATTAAATAAGCGTTATTCCTTAAAAATGGGTGAAGATTACAAACCAAAAGAAGAGCTTAATTTTAATTTAATTGACCATTACCAAACAGATCAAGCTAGATTGATAGACACCTCTAGTGGAGGAGAAAAATTCATTATCAGTTTAGCCCTAGCCCTTGGGTTGTCGGATCTTGCTAGTAAAAATGTAAAAATTGATTCTTTGTTTATTGATGAAGGCTTTGGCACCTTAGATAAAAACACTTTAGAAACGGTAATTTCTACTTTAGAAACATTGCAATCTCAAGGGAAAATGATCGGCATTATTTCTCATGTAGAAAACTTAAAAGAGCGTATTCCAACTCAAATTCAAATTACAAAAAAGAGTAACGGAATCAGTTTAGTTAATATATCGTAGTAGACACTGTCCTGTAAAGTGTGTAAGTTTAAAATATAGAGGTTTTAGTTTTTTTAAAGTTGAACCCTTTTTTCAAATATAGTTAAAAATTGATTTAGAATAATTCCCCAATTTCTAATAGGCATAGTCCATTTTTTAGTTGATTCTCTCAAGGCTAAGAAAGTTGATTTCATTACGGCTTGATCTGTAGGAAAAGAGAGTTTGTTTTTGGTATATTTTCTAATCTTACCGTTCAAATTTTCAATAAG
>Ga0209595_100054_pt1 | contig 41357 bp, 35 predicted proteins | sample Porto_4metaG_FD_187427 | JGI IMG/M metagenome (GOLD analysis project Ga0209595, IMG submission 187427) | Marine algal microbial communities from Porto, Portugal - Porto_4 metaG (SPAdes) (version 2) | ecosystem: Host-associated > Algae > Red algae > Unclassified | place: Portugal: Porto... | reverse complement strand
TCTAATAATTTGCGAAAAATCTCAAAATCAATACCAGATTTTAATTTCACTAATGGATCTCCCAGTTTACTTAATTTTTCTAGTCGGAAATCTTGATCGAAGAAACCGTAATCTTTTGAGCGTTTGAATTTTTTCATCGACTAAAGATAACTTTTTTATAATTTATTCAGCCTTATTGAGTTTTTAGAAGTGCCCTTTATTTAATAATAGTGTTTTTAACAATTTCGACATATCAGATGTATTTGACTTTAGCAAACCTGCTGGTGCAAATAATGAATTCCAAACAAAATAATCTTGCTGGACTCCATTTATATCGTGTCCAACAACTTTGTTTTTAACATTAAAGTCCGTTGTCAAAGTATTATTCATTTTTGAAGGAATAAGTATTTTTTCCTTTACCAATTTGTCAAAACTTTTTGAGTAGATATTTTCTAACATTATGCCCAGTAAAACATAGCTTATATTCGAATATCTATAATTACCATAGTCTGATAATTCCGTACTAGCGTTGATTATGAAATGAATAGCCTCTTTGCTTATGTTCAAAGGTTGTTTAGGGTTCAATTCGATAAGTTTGCCGAAATCAAAATCGGGAAGACCTGATTGATGGGAAGCTAAATCCGAAATTTTTAATTTGCCTTTGATTTTTTCAGACAATATATTCTTTCGGTAAGTATTTATCTATAAAGTCGTCAATTTTTAATTTTCCTTCGTCTTGGGCTTGTACCATTAAATTGGCAGTAAATAATTTCGTAATAGAACCGATTTCATAAATTGTTTTTTCGTCAACTTTCAATTTACTTTCTCGACTTAATTTTCCATAATTGAAGTAATATTTTTTTCCATTGTCAATGAATCCTATACTTATTGCGACTTCGGGATTTTTATTATGGATTGCTTGACAAATTGAATCAATTTTTTTATCGTGTGATTGCCCAAACGCAAGTTGAATTGATATTAATAGAATTACTACGCTAAAGATTATCTTCATTTATTTATGTTTTTCTATAAGTCTGGCAATGGTTATTAATGTTACCGAAATGTTGTTTTAAATGTTTGCTAACTTTAAAATAGCATCAAGACCTCCTTGTTCAGCAAACCCTGTTACTGAAGCTTGACTAATCACATTATGTTCTAATACACTTGTAGTATTATTAACTTAACAGTAATAAATAAAGATACATAATATTTTATGACGAATTAAAGTTCAATCAAAAATGAACTATTTTCGATGAAGCACACAATTATTTAGACGAAATACCGATCAATTAATTTGACCTTGTTTTAAGTAGTTTTTCTTATATATATTGCGGATTTTTGTACAAATTTTTTTGAATATGAAACTCTCTTTTGAAGAAGAAATAAAAAGGCGAAGAACCTTTGGAATAGTATCTCACCCTGATGCTGGTAAAACCACTTTGACAGAAAAATTATTACTTTTTGGTGGTGCTATTCAAGAGGCTGGTGCTGTAAAATCTAATAAAATTAAAAAGGGTGCGACTAGTGATTTTATGGAAATCGAACGTCAAAGAGGGATTTCCGTTGCTACGTCAGTACTAGCCTTTGAATACAAAAAAATTAAAATTAATATACTAGATACTCCAGGACACAAAGATTTTGCTGAGGATACTTTTAGAACACTTACCGCCGTAGATAGCGTTATAGTGGTTATTGATGTTGCTAAAGGAGTTGAAGAACAAACAGAAAAATTAGTTTCTGTTTGTCGTATGCGAAAAATTCCAATAATAGTTTTTATAAATAAGTTAGATCGTGAAGGAAAAGATGCCTTTGACCTGTTAGACGAAGTTGAACAAAAATTAGGATTAAAGGTAACTCCGTTAAGTTTTCCAATAGGAATGGGCTATGATTTTAAAGGTATTTATAATATTTGGGAAAAAAATGTGAATTTATTTAGTCAAGATTCTTCTAAAAATATTTTAGATACTATAGAAATTAATAGTTTAAAAGATGAAAAATTAGATACTTTAATCGGAAAGACTAGCGCAGAAACTTTAAGAGAAGAAGTTGAATTAGCGCAAGGAATTTATCCAGAATTTGATAAAGAAGCTTATCAAAATGGAGATTTACAACCTGTATTTTTTGGATCAGCTTTAAATAATTTTGGCGTTAGAGAGCTTTTAGACTGTTTTGTAGATATAGCTCCGATGCCAAGACCTAAAGAAAGTGATGTAAGAGAAGTTTTTCCTAAGGAGAAAAAGTTTACTGGATTTGTATTTAAAATTCATGCAAATATGGATCCTAAACACAGGGATCGACTAGCTTTTATTAAGATTGTATCTGGTACTTTTGAAAGAAACACACCTTATTTACATACTCGTTTAGGTAAAAAACTAAAATTTTCAAGCCCAAATGCTTTTTTTGCTGAAAAAAAGGAGATAGTAGACATCTCTTTCCCTGGTGATATTGTCGGCCTACATGATACTGGAAATTTTAAAATAGGAGATACACTTACCGCTGGTGAACAATTAATGTACAAGGGTATACCTAGCTTTTCGCCAGAACATTTTAGATATATAAATAATGCTGACCCTATGAAGTCTAAGCAGTTATTTAAAGGAATAGACCAATTAATGGACGAAGGAGTTGCTCAATTATTTACTTTAGAATTAAATGGTAGAAAAGTTATCGGTACGGTGGGTGCGCTACAATATGAAGTAATTCAATACAGGCTCGAACATGAATATGGAGCAAAATGTAGTTATGAAAACCTTAATGTGCATAAAGCTTGCTGGATAGAACCTGAAGATGAAAAAAGTGAAGAATTTAAAGAATTTAAGCGAATAAAGAGTAAGTTTTTAGCAATTGATAAACGAGGACAATTAGTTTTCTTAGCAGATTCTTCTTTTAGTTTACAAATGACAATAGATAAATTTAAAAGTCTTAAATTCCACTATACTTCTGAATTTTAAAAATAATTATATTTTAAAGCTGTTTAATTCAAATCACAACATAAAAGCATTACAAATTCAAAAACTATTTGTTATACAAACTTAAAACTAACGGCTCATAATCTAATTATTGATTAAAGTTATGACTAAACAATTCTGTATAATTCTTACTAATACTTAAAACTATTTATTTAAAAAAGCCTCAAATTTTTCAATTTGAGGCTTTTTAATTTTAAGCCTGTCCTGTTGGACCAAAATTTAAGGGAATTGGAGGGTTGTCATAATCTTTAATATCTCCATGCTCTTTTTCAAACTTAGTAACATTTTCGTTTAAAGCTTTTACTAATCGCTTAGCATGCTGTGGCGTTAAAATAATTCTGCTCTTAACCTTACTTTTAGGGTTACCAGGCATAATATTTACAAAATCCACTACAAACTCTGAAGGTGAATGATTTATTATTGCTAAGTTACTATAAGTACCTTCTGCAATCTGTTCATCAATTTCAATATTTAAACTCTTAGAATTATTTTGCTCTTCAGCCATAATATTAGTTATAGTTCATTTGTTGTTCAATATCCTTTTTACGAGTATCGTACTCTTCTTTAGATCCTACTATTATGGAATCGTAATGACGCATACCTGTACCCGCTGGAATTTTCTTACCGACAATTACATTTTCCTTAAGGCCTTCTAAATAATCTTCTTTACCGCTTACAGCTGCCTCGTTTAATACTTTAGTAGTTTCCTGGAAGGAAGCTGCAGAAATAAACGATTTAGTTTGTAACGAAGCTCTTGTAATTCCTTGTAAAATAGGAGTTGCTGTAGCAGGAGCGGCCTCTCTAGCTACTACTAACTGCTTATCTTCTCGTCTTAATATTGAATTCTCATCTCTTAATTGACGAGGTGTAACAATTTGACCAGCCTTCAAGTTTGCACTTTCACCTGCATCTTCTACAACTTTCTTACCAAAAATAGCATCATTTTCTTCAATAAAATCAGACTTGTGTATTAGCTGGTTTTCTAAGAAAATAGTATCTCCCTGATCCTGAATTTGAACCTTACGCATCATTTGACGTACAACAACCTCGAAGTGTTTATCATTAATCTTCACTCCTTGTAAACGATATACTTCTTGTACTTCATTTACTAAATATTGCTGTACAGCAGATGGTCCTTGAATTTTCAAGATATCTACTGGTGCAATTGCTCCATCGGACAATTGCATTCCTGCACGCACAAAATCATTTTCTTGTACTAGTATTTGGTTAGATAACTTTACTAAATACTTTTTAACATCTCCTAAACGAGACTCTACAATAATTTCACGATTACCACGCTTAATTTTACCAAATGAAACAACACCATCAATTTCAGAAACTACTGCTGGATTAGAAGGGTTACGTGCTTCAAATAATTCTGTTACTCTAGGAAGACCCCCTGTAATATCACCTGCTTTTGCAGATTTACGAGGTATTTTCACTAAAACTTTACCTTCCCTAATCTTCTCGGTATCCTCAACCATTATGTGAGCACCTACAGGCAAGTTATACGAACGCAAAACCTCTTCTCCTTTACCCATGATAATTAAAGTAGGAATCTTTTTCTTATCCCTAGATTCTGAAATTACTTTTTCTTGGAAACCAGTTTGTTCATCAATTTCAACTTGGTAAGTAATACCCTGTTCTAAGTTTTCATATTTTACAGCACCTGCAAATTCAGAAGCAATAACACCGTTATATGGATCCCATATACAAATTACATCGTCTCTTTTAAGCTTATCACCTTCTTTAATTACTAATTCTGAACCATAAGGAATTAAGTTTGTACTTAAAACTGCTTTTGTTTTAGGATCAACAATCTTAACTTCAGAAGTACGAGATATAACAATATCTACGAGTTTACCTTCGTTATTTTCTCCTTTAACTATTTTTAATTCTTCGATTTCTGCAATTCCATCAAAACGAGCTTTTAAACTATTTTCTTCAGAAATATTTCCTGCAATACCACCTACGTGGAACGTACGAAGTGTTAACTGCGTACCTGGTTCACCAATAGATTGTGCTGCAACAACACCTACTGCTTCTCCAAGCTGAACTGTTTTATTTGTTGCTAAATTACGTCCGTAACATTTCACACAAATACCCTTCGTGGCTTCACATGTTAATGCGGAACGAACTTCTACTGTTTCAATAGGAGCTGCTTCAATTAAATCTACGTGTGTAGAAGTAATCTCCATACCTGACTCTACTAAAACTTCTTGAGTTACTGGATTTATCACATCATTCAAAGATGTACGACCAACTATACGAGCCCCAAGAGATTCTATAATTTCTTCGTTTTTCTTTAATGGCGCTACTTCAACCCCTCTTAATGTACCACAATCTGTTTGATTAATAATAACATCCTGAGAAACGTCTACTAAACGACGTGTAAGATATCCTGCATCGGCAGTTTTTAATGCTGTATCAGCAAGACCTTTACGTGCACCGTGTGTAGAGATAAAGTATTCTAAAATCGAAAGTCCCTCTTTAAAATTAGAGATAATTGGATTTTCAATAATTGCTCCTCCTCCGTCTGCTGACTTCTTTGGTTTTGCCATTAATCCACGCATACCTGTTAACTGACGAATCTGTTCCTTAGATCCACGTGCTCCAGAGTCAAGCATCATAAACACCGAGTTAAACCCTTGTTGATCTTCACTAATACGTTTCATTGACAATTCTGTTAATTCAGAATTTGTCGAGGTCCAAATATCAATTACTTGATTGTAACGTTCGTTATTTGTAATCAGACCCATATTATAATTTCCTATAATACCATCTACCTTAGCGTTAGCCGCATCAATCATTGATTGTTTTTCTGGTGGTATAATAATATCACCTAAACTGAACGAAAGACCACCTCTAAATGCAAAATTATATCCTAAAGTTTTAATCTCATCTAGGAAATCAGCTGTTTCAGGAACTGAAGTGAACTTTAAGATATCACCAATAATATCACGAAGTGCTTTTTTAGTTAATACTTGATTTATATATCCTGCTGCTGCTGGTACTTTTTCATTAAATAAAACGCGACCAGTTGTAGTTTCAATAATTTGAGGAACTAACTCTCTTTCCGCATTAAAATCCATTGTACGGATTTTAATACCTGCATTAATATCTAATTTTCCTTCGTTATAAGCAATGTTTACTTCTTCTTCAGAATAAAACGTTAACCCCTCACCTTTTACAACTAGATCAGGTGTTGACTTTCGCAACTTAGTCATATAATACAGACCCAATACCATATCCTGAGATGGTACCGTTACAGGAGAACCATTAGCAGGGTTAAGTATGTTATGTGATGCTAACATCAATAACTGTGATTCCAGAATTGCTTCTGGTCCTAATGGTAAGTGAACTGCCATTTGATCCCCATCAAAATCGGCGTTGAATGCCGTACATACTAATGGGTGCAATTGGATTGCTTTACCTTCAATTAATTTTGGTTGGAATGCTTGGATTCCTAAACGGTGAAGCGTAGGAGCACGGTTTAGTAATACAGGATGTCCTTTTAGTACATTTTCTAAAATATCCCATACGACTGGCTCTTTACGATCTATTATCTTTTTAGCAGATTTTACCGTCTTAACAATACCACGCTCAATAAGCTTTCTAATTACGAAAGGCTTATAGAGTTCGGCTGCCATATTTTTAGGTAAACCACATTCAAATAATTTTAATTCTGGTCCTACAACAATAACCGAACGTGCTGAATAATCCACACGCTTTCCTAACAAGTTTTGACGGAAACGTCCTTGTTTCCCTTTTAAAGAATCTGAAAGAGACTTTAATGGTCGATTACTTTCTGTCTTAACCGCTGAAGATTTACGTGTATTATCGAATAATGAATCTACAGATTCCTGTAGCATACGTTTTTCGTTACGTAAAATTACTTCTGGCGCTTTAATTTCAACTAAACGCTTTAAACGATTATTACGAATAATCACTCTTCGATATAAATCATTTAAATCTGAAGTTGCAAAACGACCTCCATCAAGTGGAACTAATGGACGTAGTTCTGGTGGGATTACCGGAATTACTTTCATTATCATCCATTCTGGATTATTCTCACGATTTTTATTAGCATCACGCAAAGCTTCTACAACTTGTAAACGTTTTAAAGCTTCTGCTTTACGTTGCTTAGAAGTTTCGTTATTTGCTTTGTGACGTAATTCGTAAGAAAGCTCGTCTAATTGAATACGTTTTAACAATTCAATCAAACATTCTGCCCCCATCTTAGCGATGAATTTATCTGGATTTGAATCATCTAAATATAAATTTTCCTGAGGTAGGCTGTCTAAAATATTTAAATACTCTTCTTCAGTAAGAAAATCCATTTTTTGAACAGATTCTCCTTCTTCATTTTTTGCAATACCAGCTTGGATAACTACGTAGCGTTCGTAATAAATTATCATATCCAATTTCTTAGATGGTAATCCAAGTAAGTAACCGATTTTGTTTGGTAATGAACGGAAATACCAAATATGTGCAACAGGTACAACAAGATTAATATGCCCTACTCGGTCACGACGCACTTTTTTTTCTGTAACTTCTACCCCACAACGGTCACAAACAATACCTTTATAACGAATGCGTTTGTATTTTCCACAAGCACATTCGTAATCCTTTACAGGACCAAAAATACGCTCACAAAATAAACCATCGCGCTCAGGTTTATGTGTACGATAGTTTATAGTTTCAGGCTTAAGGATTTCTCCGTGTGATGCCTCTAAAATGGACTCCGGAGAAGCTAAACCTATAGAGATTTTGTTAAATCTCTGTACTTGATTCTTATCATTATTTCTTGCCATAATTAATGGTACTTAAGAATGTTAATGTTTGAAAATATCAACTGCTTTCGCAGGTGATCAATTAGTTCTTTAGATTTAGTTTTCTAAACGAATATCTAAACCAAGACCTTTAAGCTCATGCATCAATACGTTGAATGATTCTGGAATACCTGGTTCTGGCATTGGCTCGCCTTTGACTATGCTTTCGTATGTTTTAGCTCTACCAATTACGTCATCAGATTTTACAGTTAAGATTTCACGTAAAGTACTTGATGCACCATATGCTTCAAGTGCCCAAACTTCCATTTCACCAAAACGCTGACCTCCAAATTGAGCTTTACCTCCAAGTGGTTGCTGTGTAATTAATGAATATGGTCCTATAGAACGTGCGTGCATCTTGTCATCTACCATGTGACCTAACTTTAACATATAGATAATTCCTACTGTTGCTGCTTGATCAAATCGCTGACCTGTTCCTCCATCATATAAATGTGTGTGTCCGTAACGTGGTACACCTGCACTGTCAGTCAATTCGTTAATTTGATCAATTGATGCTCCATCAAATATTGGTGTAGCATATTTTTGATTTAATTTTTGACCAGCCCACCCAAGAACTGTTTCGTAAATTTGACCAATATTCATACGAGATGGTACCCCTAATGGATTTAATACTATATCTACTGGTGTTCCATCTTCCAAGAAAGGCATATCTTCCTGACGAACGATACGAGCAACAATACCTTTGTTACCGTGACGTCCCGCCATCTTATCCCCTACTTTTAACTTACGCTTCTTAGCTACATAAATTTTAGCTAGTTTTAAAATTCCTGCTGGTAATTCATCACCTACAGAGATTGTAAATTTCTCACGTCGTAAATTTCCTTGAAGATCGTTTTCTTTAATCTTATAGTTATGAAGCAAATCAGCAACCATTTTATTTAATTCAGTATCTGTTGTCCAAACTCCCTTAGTTAAGTGAGAAAAATCATCAATACTGTTTAACATTTTAAGGGTATACTTTTTACCTTTAGGTAATACTTCCTCCCCTAAATCATTAGATACACCTTGAGAAGTTTTTCCACCTATTATGGAGAATAACTTTTCAATTAATTCGTCTTTTAATGATTCGAACTTCGTTTCATATTTAGCCTCAAGATTCGCAATGTCTTCTTTATCCTGAACACGCTTACGTTTATCTTTTACAGCTCTTGAAAATAATTTCTTATCAATTACAACACCGTGTAATGAAGGTGATGCTTTTAATGATGCATCTTTAACATCTCCTGCTTTATCTCCGAAAATTGCACGTAATAATTTTTCTTCTGGAGTTGGATCACTTTCTCCTTTAGGAGTGATCTTACCAATAAGAATATCACCAGGTTTAACCTCTGCACCAATTCGAATCATTCCATTCTCGTCAAGGTCTTTAGTTGCCTCTTCAGAAACATTAGGAATATCATTAGTTAATTCTTCATTACCTAATTTAGTATCTCTAACTTCTAATGAATATTCGTCTATATGTATAGAAGTAAAAATATCTTCTCTTACAACTTTTTCAGAAATTACAATCGCATCTTCAAAATTATACCCTTTCCAAGGCATAAAAGCTACTTTCATATTACGCCCTAAAGCTAACTCTCCTGCTTCAGTTGCATAACCCTGACATAAAACCTGACCTCTATAAACTCTATCTCCTTCTTGAACAATAGGCTTCAAGTTAATACTTGTTCCTTGATTTGTTTTACGAAATTTAATTAAGTCATATGATTTAGAATCAGATTCGAAACTTACTAAGCGTTCTTCTTCCGTTCTATCATATTTGATTGTAATTTTATTAGCATCAACGTACTCAACAACTCCAGCTCCTTCAGCATTAATTAATACACGAGAATCAGAAGCTACTTGACGCTCCAAACCTGTACCAACGATTGGAGAATCTACTCGTAATAATGGTACTGCCTGCCGCATCATGTTAGATCCCATTAATGCACGGTTAGCATCATCATGCTCTAAGAAAGGAATCAAAGATGCTGATATAGAAGAAATCTGATTAGGTGCTACATCTGTATAATTTACGTTAGCAGGATCCTCCACAGGGAAATCTCCTTCTTCACGAGCAATTACTTTTTCTACATTAATTTTTCCATCATCATCTAAAGGAATATTTGCTTGCGCAATTTTCATTCCTTCTTCTTCTTCTGCACTAAGGTAAATAGGTGTAGTTTCTAAATCTACTACTCCATTTTCCACCTTACGGTATGGTGTTTCAATGAACCCCATACTATTTACTTTTGCATAAACAGCTAGCGAAGAGATCAGACCAATATTTGGCCCTTCTGGTGTTTCGATAGGACACAAACGACCATAGTGCGTATAGTGTACATCTCGAACCTCAAATCCAGCACGCTCTCTTGATAAACCACCAGGTCCAAGAGCCGATAAACGACGCTTGTGTGTAATCTCAGCTAATGGATTGGTTTGATCCATAAATTGAGATAACTGATTCGTTCCAAAAAAAGAATTAATTACCGATGATAATGTTTTTGCATTAATCAAATCAATAGGTGTAAAAACCTCATTATCACGAACGTTCATACGCTCGCGAATAGTACGGGCCATACGTGCTAAACCAACACCAAATTGTTGTGACAATTGCTCTCCTACTGTACGTACACGACGATTAGAAAGGTGATCAATATCATCTATCTCTGCTTTTGAGTTGATTAATTCTATTAAATATTTTACAATGGTGATAATATCTAACTTGGTAAGCACTTGCTTATCCATTTCAATATCAAGACCTAATTTCTTATTCATTCTATAGCGACCAACTTCTCCTAAGTTATAGCGCTGATCTGAAAAGAATAATTTATCGATAATACCACGAGCTGTTTCCTCATCTGGCGGTTCTGCATTACGTAATTGTCTATATATATGTTCTACTGCTTCTTTTTCTGAGTTAGTTGGATCTTTCTGAAGCGTATTATGAATGATAGCATAATCACCTTTATCCATATCTTCTTTATGGAGTAGGATCGTCTTAGCTCCACAATCTAAAATTTCTTCAATATGATCTTTTTCTAATTCAGTGTCACGATCTAGTACTATCTCGTTACGCTCTATAGAAACTACCTCACCTGTATCTTCATCAACGAAATCTTCGTGCCATGTATTTAATACACGTGCTGCTAACTTACGTCCTAATATTTTCTTTAATCCTGATTTAGAAACTTTCACCTCTTCTGCAAGGTCAAAAATTTCTAAAATATCTTTATCACGCTCAAATCCAATTGCACGGAAAAGCGTAGTTACAGGTAATTTCTTTTTACGATCAATATACGCATACATTACACTATTAATATCTGTAGCAAATTCAATCCAAGAACCCTTGAAAGGAATCACACGTGCAGAATATAATTTAGTACCATTTGCATGGAATGATTGTCCAAAGAAAACCCCTGGAGAACGGTGTAACTGAGATACAACTACACGCTCAGCTCCGTTAATACAAAAAGTACCACTAGGAGTCATATATGGAATCGTACCTAAATACACATCTTGAACGATTGTTTCAAAATCTTCGTGTTCTTCGTCTGTACAATATAGTTTTAATCGAGCTTTTAAAGGCACACTATAGGTTAACCCTCTTTCGATACACTCTTGTAAATCGTAACGTGGTGGGTCCACAAAGTAATCTAAAAATTCAAGAACGAATTGATTACGTGTGTCTGTAATAGGAAAGTTTTCCATGAAGGTATTATAAAGACCTTCATTCCCTCTTTCTTCTGATTTCGTTTCCAATTGAAAGAAATCTTGAAAAGACTTAATCTGAATATCCAACAAATCTGGATATGCAGGGATGTTCTTAATCGAAGAAAAATTCAATCTTGCAGTTTGCGTTGCTGACATCAATGGATAGAATTAAATTATCAAATAAGTGTTGTTTTGACCTAAAACAACAAAACATAAAGCGTAAAAACTACGAATTATGGCGAGAGCTTTACCTCTCTGGTACTACTAACTAAATCTTTTCTTTTATTAAAATCTCATAAAAAGAAAAAATTAGTTTTTATATACACAAAATGGTCTAGACCATAAAGATCGCTCTTTAGGTCTAAACCGTTGTATTTTGAATTAATAAGCTTACTTAAGCTCTACTTCAGCACCTGCTTCTTCTAATTGAGCTTTCAATGCTTCTGCCTCTTCTTTAGAGATAGCTTCTTTGACAGGGCTTGGAGCTCCATCAACTAATCCTTTTGCTTCTTTAAGTCCTAAACCAGTTAATTCCTTAACTAACTTTACAACTGCTAATTTAGATCCACCTGCTGCTTTTAAGATTACATCAAATTCTGTTTGAGCATCTGCTGCATCACCACCTTCAGCACCACCACCTGCTGCTACAGCTACCGCTGCTGCTGCTGGCTCAATACCATATTCATCTTTAAGAATATCAGCTAACTCATTAACTTCTTTTACAGTTAAGTTCACTAATTGTTCTGCGAATTCTTTTAAATCTGCCATTTTCTACCGTTTTTAATTTTAATATAATAATTACTTGTGTGTGTATTTCTAATTTGCCGTCTATTTCTCAGACAACGTTTTAAGGATTCCTGCAATTTTCCCTCCGCTTGATTTAAGCGCAGAAACAACGTTTTTAGCAGGAGATTGAAGTAATCCGATGATATCTCCAATAACTTCTTCCTTAGATTTAATATTAACAAGTGCTTCTAGGTTATCATCACCAACAAAAACCGCCTGCTCTACAAAAGCACCTTTTAAAATTGGCTTATCTGATTTTTTACGAAACTCCTTAATAACCTTGGCTGGAGCATTACCAGCTTCTGCGAACATAATTGAAGTATTTCCTTTCAGTGCAGAAGGTAATTCTCCAAAATCTTTATCCGACTTCGCCATTGCTTTTGCAAGCAATGTATTCTTAACTACTGCTATAGATACGTTAGCTTTAAAACAAGCTCTACGCAAGTTTGAAGTAACACCTGCATCTAAACCTGAGATATCCGCTAAATATATAGTGCTATTCTCCGCTAATTGAGCAGTTAAGTCCTCAATAACTATTGATTTTTCTTCTCTTGTCATAACTGTTTATCTTAATTAGCCTGCGAAAGATTTACCATCTACTTGTATACCAGGACTCATTGTACTAGACACATAAATAGACTTAATATATACCCCTTTTGAAGACTGTGGCTTCAACTTAACTATAGTACTCAATAATTCCTGAATATTACCTTCTAACTTATCAGCGTCAAACGAAGATTTACCAACAGCTGCGTGTATAATTCCAGTTTTATCAACTTTAAAATCGATTTTACCAGACTTAACATCAGAAACTGCTTTTGCAACATCCATAGTTACTGTACCTGTTTTTGGATTAGGCATTAAACCACGTGGTCCTAAAATACGACCTAACGGCCCTAACTTACCCATTACAGCAGGCATAGTAATAATAACATCAACATCAGTCCAACCAGCTTTGATTTTTGTCAAATACTCATCTAAACCCACAAAATCAGCACCAGCCTCTTTAGCTTCAGCTTCTTTATCAGGAGTAACTAAAGCCAAAACTTTAACATCCTTACCTGTACCATGTGGTAAAGTAACCACACCACGTACCATCTGATTCGCTTTTCGCGGATCTACATTTAATCTTACTGCTAAATCTACAGAAGCATCAAAGTTAACCGTAGTCACCTCTTTAACTAATGCAGCAGCCTCTGCTAAAGAATATGCATTATTAGCATCTACTTTAGCTTGCGTTTCTTTTTGTTTTTTTGTCAATTTTGCCATGATATCTTCCTAAATTAAAATGGCGCATCGCCCTTAACAGTTATACCCATAGAACGCGCAGTACCAGCCATCATTGTCATTGCCGATTCAATAGTAAATGCATTTAAATCTACCATTTTATCTTCCGCAATAGTTTTCAACTGATCCCAAGTAACTGATGCTACTTTTTTTCTATTTGGTTCTCCTGAACCTTTTTTTGCTTTTGCTGCTTCCAAAATCTGAACTGCAGCTGGAGGAGTTTTGATTACAAAGTCGAATGACTTATCAACATATACTGTAATTGCTACAGGTAACACCTTCCCAGCCTTATCCTGAGTCCTACCATTGAATTGCTTACAAAATTCCATGATATTAACCCCAGCAGCACCTAAAGCAGGTCCAACGGGTGGAGATGGGTTTGCTGCCCCACCACGCACTTGTAGCTTAACAACTTTACTTACTTCTTTTGCCATTTCTCAAAAATTACTGAATTACTCTTTAGCGGAAGCATCAAAAAAATAATTCAAAATATAAATATTAAACTTTTTCTACTTGCATATAACTTAGCTCTAATGGTGTTTTTCTTCCAAAAATCTTAACCATTACTTCAAGCTTACGTTTCTCTTCATTTACTTTTTCAACTGTACCATTAAATCCATTAAAAGGCCCATCCACAACCTTTATAGTCTCACCAACTGTAAATGGTATTGCGATACTATCAATTTTGACAGCCAACTCATCAACCTTACCTAACATTCTATTGACTTCAGTTTTTCTAAGAGGCACAGGATCCCCCCCTTTTACCTCACCAAGAAAACCAATAACACCATTAATAGATCTTATTGTATGCGGAACTTCTCCTGAAAGATTAGCCTCTACCATTATATATCCAGGGAAATAAACCTTTTCTTTGTTAATTTTTTTCCCGTTACGAACTTGAACAACCTTCTCCGTAGGCACTAAAACCTGCTCTACATAATCACTCAATCCTTGTTGTGCAATTTCACGCTCTATATAATCTTTTACTTTATTTTCTTGACCACTAACAGCACGTACTACGTACCATTTTTTAACATCAGAATCAGCCATAGTTATTTTACTTTTTTACTAATTCAAAATACCTACTTACAACACCGCTAAACACATAATCCACACCCCATATAGCCAAGGAAAATAAAACCGTAAAAACAACCACAACTATCGTTAAACGCTGAGCTTCCGCCCTTGGAGTCCAAGAAACATTGCTCCTTAATTCCCCATAAGACTCTTTTATATAATCAATCAATGCTGCCATTACAATCTTAGTTTTGCACGGGATGCGAGACTCGAACTCACGACACCTGGTTTTGGAGACCAGTGCTCTACCAACTGAGCTAATCCCGTATTTAATCTTAACTTACATTTTGCTTCCCAGAAACGAGTTTGCAAAAGTATGAAAAAAGATTTAAAAAAAGCAAGGTATTTTGAAAAAATCAAAACACCTTGCTCAGTATTTATTTAATTGACATTAAATATTAATCAAGGATTTCAGTAACCTGACCAGCACCTACTGTTCTACCACCTTCACGGATAGCAAAACGAAGACCAACATTCATTGCAATTGTCTGAATCAACTCAACAGTAATAGTCAAGTTGTCACCTGGCATTACCATTTCAACTCCATCAGGTAAGAAAATATTACCCGTAACATCAGTTGTACGCACATAAAACTGCGGACGGTAGTTGTTGTGAAACGGAGTATGACGCCCACCCTCTTCTTTTTTAAGGATATAAACCTCTGCTTTAAATTTTTTGTGTGGTGTTACAGATCCCGGCTTAGTAATAACCATACCACGGGAAATCTGTGATTTTTCAATACCTCTTAATAAGATACCTGCATTATCTCCTGCCTCACCTCTATCAAGAATCTGACGAAACATTTCAATACCAGTAATAGTAGAAGTTAACTTCTCAGCCCCCATACCAATAATTTCAACTGGATCCCCAGTATTAGCAATACCAGTCTCAATACGACCAGTTGCTACAGTACCACGACCTGTAATTGAAAACACATCTTCAATAGGCATCAAGAAATCTTTATCAACTTCTCTTACAGGCTCCTCAATCCACGCATCAACCTGCGCCATCAATTCCATCACAGTATCAACCCATTTCTGCTCACCATTTAAAGCTCCAAGCGCAGAACCAGAAACAACAGGACCATTATCACCATCGTAATCATAAAAAGAAAGCAAATCTCTAACTTCCATATCTACCAACTCTAATAACTCCTCATCATCAACCATATCTACTTTGTTTAGAAAAACAACGATACGTGGAATACCAACCTGACGCCCTAATAATATATGCTCACGCGTTTGAGGCATTGGACCATCCGTTGCCGCAACTACAAGTATAGCACCATCCATTTGAGCAGCACCAGTTACCATGTTCTTCACATAATCGGCGTGACCTGGACAGTCAACGTGTGCGTAGTGACGATTAGCTGTTGCATATTCAACGTGAGATGTATTAATTGTAATACCTCTTTCTTTCTCCTCAGGAGCATTATCAATCTGATCAAATGATAATGCATCTGATAAACCTGCATCAGCCAATACTTTAGTAATCGCAGCAGTTAAAGTAGTTTTACCATGATCTACGTGTCCGATTGTACCTATATTTAAGTGTGGTTTCGAACGATCAAAAGTTCCCTTTGCCATAATGAGTGTTATTTAATTCTAATTTATATAAATAAAAACAATTTATTTCTTTTTTTTCTACCAATGAGCCAATGACGAGAATTGAACTCGTGACCTCTTCCTTACCAAGGAAACGCTCTACCACTGAGCTACACCGGCTTGAGTGGGCTGCAAACTTCTGTTTACATAAATATAGAACCATGCAAAGCACAGTTCTATATCTTAGAGCGAGAGACCGGGTTCGAACCGGCGACATTCAGCTTGGAAGGCTGATGCTCTACCAACTGAGCTACTCTCGCATTTCGGCTTACAAAGAAACCATTTTATTATATTTAAAACTAATTAAAAATTAGTTTTTTTTCAATAGTGGGGAGAGTAGGATTCGAACCTACGAAGTTAAAAACAACGGAGTTACAGTCCGTCCTCGTTGGCCGCTTGAGTATCTCCCCCTTTTAATTTTAAAAAAGCATCCTGACATTAAAAACATCAAATCAACTTGTTTACAAAATTTCAAAAAGCACTAAGCTTTTAACGATTATTGAGCCGATGGAGGGACTCGAACCCACGACCTGCTGATTACAAATCAGCTGCTCTAGCCAGCTGAGCTACATCGGCTTATTAATTGTGCTTTTGCTAAAAAAACACCCCGTCATTGCTAACGGGATGCAAATATAAGCCTGTTTTTCAATTCTGCAAAACTTTTTTATTTATTTTTTGTTTTTTTTTAAGCCATACGCATTTTTTGTTTGCTTTTCAACTTATCTAATTGCCTCTCCAAGCTACTAAGACATTGATCTACACCTTCTTCAAAAGTTTTACAGGTTTTCTTCGCAACAAATTCACTTCCAGGAACATTTAATAAAATTTCTGTGATTTTATTCTCCTTCTCTTTAGTGTTCTCCACCTTCATAAACACATCAGCTGAAATAATCTTATTATAATGCCCTTCTAATTTCGATAATTTCTGCTCTGTAAATAAAATTAATTTTTCATCTACATTAAAATTTACTGATTGAACGTTTACTTTCATACTCATTAGTTTTTTTAGGTTAAACATATGTGTCTATTACTTTTTATTCCTCGGATGGGCATTTTTATACACTTTGGTTAATTGTGAAATTTCATTGTGTATATAAACTTGTGTTGCCCCCAAACTCGAATGCCCTAGCAAATCTTTTACAGCGTTTAAATCAGCCCCATTCTTTAATAAATGGGTCGCAAAAGAATGTCTTAATATATGTGGACTTTTCTTTATTTTAACAGATACTTTAGCAAAGTAAGAATTTATTAACCTATAAACAAAGGTTTCATAAAGTTTAACTCCTTTATTTGTAACAAAAAGAAAAGAAGAATTATCTACCTTATAACCAGATGAATAAACGTTAATATATTTACGAAATAAAGGAATAGTGTGTTCCAATAAAGGTATCAAACGCTCTTTATTTCTTTTCCCTAAAACTTTAATAATTTTATTGGACAAATCCACACTTGATACTTTTAAATCGATTAATTCCGCCCTACGTATCCCAGTAGTGTAAAAAACTTCAATAATTAGTCGATCCCTTAAATTACCATAATTTTCTGTTTCTTCACTAAACTCTTCAAACACATTATTCATTTCCTTTTCTGAAAAAGGCAACTGCACTTTCTTTTCTACTCTTAACGTTTTATGTTTTGATAAAGGATTCTTTTTTACCACCTCTATTTTCTGTAAAAACAAATAAAAAGACTTTAATGAAGCTGTTTTTCTATTGATTGATCTATTTGAAATTCCATTTTCAACTAGTGAGACAATCCAGTTTCGGATATCTGGATACATGACTTCTATCCAATTTAACTGATTATCAATATTAACAATGTAAAAATTTTCAAAATCATTTATATCCGACAAATATGCTTTTACGGTCAACTTTGAATAGTTGCACTCCAATATTAAATAATCTTCAAATTTCTGCTTATACATAAGATAATCAATTTTTTATTTTGAACTCGTTTAAACTTTTTTCAATTAGCTGCAAAATGATCTTTTTCACTCACTTTTTATCATTTTTTTGTTCCGTAGCGATGCTATGCAACAATAAAATGATTTCAATTGAGCAAAAAATCTCTATTTTTCGCTTCAATCAAAAAAGTTTAAACGAGTCCTTAAATATTAATGTTGATTTATCAAAATATCTATTTTCTTTTTAATAAATCATATTCAATCAAGAATCTATATATTTGACGATAAACAATTAGGAATGTTATTTAAAAATCCCTCAGTACTTTATGCACTATTTGCTTTGCTGATTCCTATTATTATTCATTTATTTAAGCTACGTAAATTTCAGAAAACTGCGTTTACAAATGTTCTTTTTTTAGAAAAAATAAAAATTCAATCTAGAAAAAGTTCGCAATTAAAAAAATGGCTTATCCTTTTAAGTAGACTAGGAATTTTTGCTTTATTAATTTTGGCTTTTGCCCTACCCTATTTACCTGCTAAATCTAATTTAAAACAACCCGATCACTATATTATTTATCTTGACAATTCTTTTAGCATGGAGGCTGAAGGAAATGATGGCCCAATTTTAAAAAGAGCTATTCAGGATATTATTTCAAATTTTGAAAGCGATGCTATTTTTACATTATTTACAAATACCGGAGTTTTTAAAGATATTCGACTATCGGAGGTTCAGAATGAAATATTAGACATCCAATATACTTACGAGCAACTATCTCCAACACAAATTATTCTTAAGCATAAAAATTTAATAAAAAATAAATCCAATACTGCTTTTGTAGCAATCTCTGATTTTCAAAAGAAATATGATTTTAACTATACAAAATTAAAGTCTGAGGCAAATTACATCGTACAATTAATACCTCAAAAAAAATTAAATACAGCTATTGATAGCTTATGGCTGTCTTCCGAAAACAACCAAAAACTATTAAATGTTACCACCTCTAGTTCTGAAAAATCTTCGAATGTTATTCTTTCTATTTTTAATGAAAAAAAATTAATTGGTAAAGCTATTGTCGATTTTTCTAAAAACGCAAGTCAAATTACACAAATCCCGCTTCCAAAAAACACGAGCATTGAAGGATTAGTAACTATTGAAAATACTGAAGGCTTGGATTTTGATAATTATCGCTATTTTAGCATTAACCAACCTCCGAAAACAAATGTTTTAGTTATAGGTCTTGCTTTTTATGATTTTCTACAAAAGATCTACTCTAAAGACGAGTTTGAATTTACCACTACTTCAGTAGATTTGTTTAATACTAAAAAGGCAGAAAAAGCCAATATTATAATATTAAATGAAATTGAACGCTTCCCTACTAGTTTAGAACAAAGTCTAACCGAATTTATAAAGGAAGGTGGAACGCTTTGCGTGATCCCAACGTCAAAAAATATTGAAAATTTAAATCGCTTCTTAAATTCCAACTTTAATATTGAATTCGAAGGATACTCTAAAATTCAAAAAAAAATTACTCAGATTAGTTTTCAACACCCCCTATTTAAAGAGGTTTTCACAAAAGACATTGCTAATTTTCAATACCCTACTATTAATGAAAGTTACAGACTAAAAAGTAAAAACTGGATTTTAAATCTAGAAGACAATTCGCCTTTTCTAATCCAAAAAAATAATGTTTTTGTTTTTGCGTCTCCTTTAAATAAACAAATAACAAATTTTAAAAACTCCCCACTGATAGTTCCTGTATTTTACAATATGACTAAACAAAATTATTCGACTAGTGCAGTAGCTTATATTATTGGGGAAGAAAATGTGTTTAACATTAATATAAATCAAAATCAGGATGAAGTACTTTCCTTTAAAAATCTAGAGACTGAATTTATTCCATTACAGCAAGTATTCAGACAACATGTAAAAATTACTACTAATGAACTCCCTAAAAAAGCAGGTAACTATAAAATAATTTCGAATGATAGGCAAATACAGACTGTTAGCTACAACTACAGTACTGAGGAAGGACAGCTAAGCTATTCGACACTTTTTGATATTGAAAACGATAAATTTAGCACTTCTGTTTCTGATTTTTTTAAAACTTCAAAAGCTAATTTCCAGACTACTGATTTATGGAAATGGTTTCTTATTTTTGCACTGTTCTTCATTCTTGTTGAAATTATTTTATTAAAATTCTTAAAATGAATATACTATTAAAGTCTGCTTGTATTATAGATCCTCAATCACCGTTTCACAATCAAACAGTATCAATTTTAATTAAGAATGGAATAATTTCACAAATAGAAAAAAGCATTAATCCTGAGTCAAATACACGAGTTGTCGAATTGGATAATTTACATATTTCTCAAGGTTGGTTTGATAGTAGCGTTAGTTTTGGAGAACCTGGGTATGAAGAACGTGAAACTATAGCCAATGGTTTATTAACTAGTTCCAAGAGTGGCTTTACGTGTGTTGCGGTAAACCCAAGTACTAATCCTTTAATTGATAACTCTACAGCCGTTTCTTTTCTTAAATCTAAAGCTTTGTCGAGTGCTACTAAACTTATTCCGGTAGGAAATTTGACTGTTAACGCTGAAGGAATTGATTTGGCTGAATTATTTGATATGAAATCTAACGGAGCTTGTTCTTTTGGAGATTACAAAAGTCCAATAACTAACCCTAATCTTTTAAAAATAGCTTTACAATATACTCAGGGTTTTAATGGCTTGGTACAGTCTTTTCCCCAAGAAAATGCTGTAGTTGGTAAAGGGATTGTAAATGAAAACATTAACAGTACCCAACTGGGTTTAAAAGGAATTCCTGCACTTGCAGAAGAGTTACAAATTGTACGCGATTTACATATTTTGGAATATACAGGAGGTAAACTTCATATTCCTACAATATCTACAAAAAAATCATTAACCCTTATTAAAGAAGCAAAAGCTAAAGAACTAAATGTAAGTTGTAGCGTAGCTGTACATAATTTAATTATTGATGATGACTCCTTAATAGAATTTAATACTAGTTACAAAGTTTTGCCCCCATTACGCACAAAATCTGATTGTAAAGCTTTAATAAATGGCTTACTTGATGACACAATTGATATGATTACTAGTGATCATTGCCCAATTGATATAGAAAATAAAGAAGTTGAATTTGATAATGCTAGTTATGGCACTATTGGGTTGGAAAGTGCCTTTGGGGCTTTACTTACTATACTTCCATTGGAAGTTATTATTAACAAACTTACTACTTCTAGAAATCGATTTGGCGAAGAGAACACTCCTATTAAAATAGGTACAGCAGCAAATCTTACCCTTTTTACTCCAAAAGGAAAATACACTTTTGGAAAAGAAAACATACACTCTAGTAATTTTAATTCTGCCTTTTTAGGACAAAAATTACACGGGAAGGTTTTTGGAATAATTGCAAATAATCAAATTGTACTATAATTTATGAATATCCAAGATATTACCAAAAACGCTAAAACAAGTGCTATTACTGGTTATTTCACTGTTATAGGTGTCGTTATTTCTTTTTTTATGAATCTCGAAGAAAAACATCCATTTGCTAATTTTCATTTACGCCAGTCAATAGGTCTATGGACTCTATTTTTTTCTTTTGCCTCCCTTTTAGGGGTAATTCCTAACGATAAGACTTATATTTTAGCTTTTAATGGTTTTTTGATTTGCTTTTTTATTCTATGGACATATGCATTGGTAACTGCTCTTCAAAATAAAACAGAACCTATTCCTTTAGTAGGTAAGCTATTTCAAAAAATATTTAGCTTTTTAAAATAAAAAATCGACCTAAGTTATTGTATAAATAATCATTCTCAATTTATTTCAAGTATCATATTTAACATTAATTGTTAAAATAATATAAATTTAAATGAATTGACCTTGACTAAAATAAATTTTTAGTCAAGGTCAATTCATTTAGTAGTAATTGATAAACTATTATTGCTTTACAACTAACCTAAACCCCTCACCATGGATATTTAAAATTTCCACATTACTATCTTTTTTTAAATATTTTCTAAGCTTTGCTATATAAACATCCATACTTCTAGATGTAAAATAGTTATCATCTCTCCAAATTTTAGTCAATGCTAATTCTCTTGTCATTAAATCATTTAAATGCAATGCTAACAATCGCAGTAAATCATTTTCTTTAGGAGAAAGTTTTATTGATTCTTCTTCTTTAAACGATAAGAAACGAAGTTTAGAGTTTAAGAAAAAATTCCCAATTTGAAATTCAAATTGCTTGCTCTCAGAAAGTGAATCTACCGATTTGCGTTGTATAATCGCCTTGATTTTCATTAGCAATACTTCGCTATCAAAAGGCTTGTTTAAATAATCATCAGCTCCTACTTGATATCCTTTAAGGACATCTTCTTTTAAGGATTTAGCTGTAAGAAATATAATCGGAACATCTTTGTTTTTTTCTTTTATTTCCTTGGCTAATGTAAAGCCATCCTTGTAAGGCATCATTACATCCAAAATACAAAGATCGTAATCGTTTCTCTTAAATTTTTCAAAACCTTCCATACCATTTTTAGCATGGGTTACATTATAATTATTTATGGTAAGATAATCCTTTAGAATTGTACCAAAATTCGGATCATCTTCTACTAAGAGTATTTTTTTTGCTTCAGTTTCCATATTTATGATATTAGTGGTATTTTAATGACAACTAAAGTGCCTTTTCCTTTTGTACTTTTGATTTCTATTTCGCTTTGATGGTCATCTAAAATCTGCTTTACATATGCTAAACCGAGACCATGACCTTTAACATTATGAACATCTCCTGTTGGTTCTCTAAAAAATTTTTCAAATATATTTTTTCTTGATTTTTTATGGATTCCAACACCATTATCTTCAATTTTCAAGATAATACTATTTTTAACATTTTCCGAAAAAATGTTAATATTTGGAGTTCTTTCACTATATTTTAACGAATTATCTAAAATATTTTCTATAACTGTTTTAAAATACTCCGCATTTGCTAAAATAAAATGCTTCGAAGCATCTAGATTAATATTAACTTTTGCTCCTGACTCTGCTATTTGCTTTTGTAAATTTTTTAAAGCACTATGTACTATTTCGTGGAGACATTCACGCTCCTTTGGCATATTTAATTCTTTACTTTCTAATTTTGAAATCCGAAGAACATTTTCGACTTGAGCATGTATCCGCTTATTTTCTTGATCTATTATAGACAAATAAGTATCTCGCATGGAAGCGTCATTAATTACCTTTGGATTTCTAATAAAATCAAGCGCCAAATTAATTGTAGCTATTGGAGTTTTAAGCTCATGAGTCATATTATTGATAAAGTCTGTTTTTATCTCAGAAACATTACGCTGACTTTTCAACAATGTATATGCATAGAAAAAAGTTGCCAAAATAACCAATGAAAGTATTACTGAAAGGATAATCATTAAACCTATAGATTCTATCACAAAGGACTTTTTTCCTGTAAAATTCACTACTAATTCAACTTTGCTTCTTCCCTCTACCCCTTCAAATAAATCTACTTTATATACACTTTTTTTTCTTTTATAAACAAATTCATTTGATCTTACTGGAGTAATGATTCCTCCTTCAAATACTGCAAATTCGTGATTTACATTCACGTTGTTTTTAAGTAGCTCATTATTTAAATAATAAATTATTTGATGTGTATTTACTCGATGAGAAATTTCTAATTCTTTTGTGAATTCATTTACTAAGGATTGATAAAAAGAATATTCGTAGTCTGCTATTGCGCTTAAATCGTGCGCATGATGACGTACATTTATATTATTTCCAATAATGGTATCAGACTGCACGGAAATAGCAACGCTATCCAATGCTTTACGAACATGTAAATGCAAATCTTCATTTTGAAGCGATTCTATTCCTGAACCTTGTTTACAAAATTTTTGTAATACATGTTCATTTTTTCCTAATCCACTTGATGCTTTTTTAATTGCATGAAAGTGCTTTAAGAATTCTTGATCTTGAATTTTATTGGCTGCAGCTGTTAATGCTTGTCTTACATTGAAATCAAAGTGCTTTTCATTTCCTTTATAGGCATCCGTAATAAGGTATCCTTGTAAACATATAATCCCTGCTAAGGAAGCTGTCATAAGGACTATAAGTAATGCGAAAAAACGAGATTTCATGGTTTAAAAGTACGTATTTACAAAAATGCTTTTTGACGTTTAACCAAATGTTAACACGAAGTAAGGCTATTGATGATGATTCGGTATATTTCTTTAACTTTATTTTTGGTTTTACTCTTATCAATGTTTGAAATCACGTAATTTGAAAGCAACTTTTTTTGCTCATCACTCCATTGATTTTTTATTCGATTTTTCACTTCTTCTTCAGAAACATGATCTCTTTTTATTACTCTTAAAATTCTAATTTCCTCTGGAGCTGTAACTAAAATAATTGAGTCGCAATATTTATTCCCCTTAGTTTCAAATAGGATTGCAGACTCCTTAATTACAAAAACTGAATTTTGCTGTTTGTGCCAATTTTTAAAATGATTTGCAACTGCGGGGTGCACTATTGAATTTAATTGATTTAATTTTTCTTTTTTAGTAAATACTTGAGAGGCGATGAATTTTCGATCTAATTGTCCATCTACATATGCCTTTTTTCCAAAAATTTCAATTATTGATTTTATAACATCAGGCTGGGTATTCATTATTTTTTTAGCCTCAACATCTGATATATATACTGGAACTCCTAACTCGCCAAATAAAGAGGCTACATATGTTTTTCCACTACCTATACCTCCCGTTAAACCTACAATCATTTTATTTAATTACAATAAATTGAACCTCTTTTTCTGACAAACGCACGTTATATACTAAATCAGACGATTTTTCAAGCTTTAAGGCTAATGTATTTCCTTCTGGATTTGCTTTCTTCATATCTACAACTATTCTGAAATCCGCAGGTTTTAATTTAGGGTAATTGTTAAGTGCGACCCCAAATATTACCGAAACCTCTTTTGGAAAAAGCTTTACTCTTTGTGCTTTAGGAATATTTAAAATTTGGATTGGCAAACTAAATTCTCCTTCTGTTAATTTATCAACTTCTATTGAGATCGGTATTTTTTTTTCTTTAATCTTTAAATCTGTAGATAATCCGCCAAGGTCTAAACTAATTTTACCTTTATAATTTTCTTGTAAATCTTCGAGCTTTAATTCCTGAGTGTCTATAAAACTCAACGTATCTAAAATAAATTCTGGTCCTTTTACTGATATTAATTTTTTAGAAGAAACTACTCCTTTTAAGGATGTAAAACCTTGAGCGTATTTCACATCTTCTTTAATTCGAACTGAAATATCTTTGGTGATAATTTTACTGTAATTTACCGTAATCGTATCCTTTGAACTAAATGTGATTTTTCCACTATAATTTAAACCAGACCTAATTGCTTCTAGCATTTTTTTTCCTGTATAATAACTTTTTGAAGGTGTTTTTACGGATGCTTTACGCATATCTAATTTTAAAGATTTATTAAAAATGTAAAATTTTAATAGCTGAAACCCATTGCCCTCTAGAGTTAAACTTATGTTTTGGTCACTGTTAGGTAGCACAAATTTATCCGAATCAATCTTAGTGTATTTAATATCAAAATCGATTTCCTTAGAGTAATTTTTTGAAAACTGAAGAGCAAACCATAAAAAAGCTGTAAAAACTAAGAAAAAGGAATACGTTTTGAGATTTTTCTTTAATACGTTTTCTTTAATTTGATCTGATGTCATAATTCTTATTTTTTAAAGAATAAATTTGGGAATACTGTTTCTGGATTTTTTTTAAGCCATTTGATTTTTATTGTAGATTCCAAAAAACCTATTCCATATCCATAAAACTGTATTAATGTAGCCCAAACAGTCATTATTCCTATTTTAAAACTCCTGTATTGAATTGTTGACAAAATAAATAACAATTGAATATAACCTAAATATAAACTAATCAATTGTAAATATCCTAAAAGAGAAAGAAGAATACCCAGCATAAAACCTACACTAAAAATAGTAGGAAACCAATATGTAAGTTTACCACTTCCTTTATGCCAAGTATTTAATATAGGCCTGCACTTACCAAACTTATTTACCTGTGTTTTAAATTTGCTCCAAGAAATCCTTCTTTTATGAAAAACCTCAACTTTAGAAAACAAGGCCGTTTCATAACCTAAATCCCATAAACGCATACTTAAGTCGGGATCTTCTCCAGGGTGGATATTTCCAAATCCCTTAGAAGTTTCAAAAGCATTTTTAGAGATACCCAAATTAAAACTTCTTGGCTGAAATTTTCCTAGCTGCTCTCCTCCACCTCGTATTCCTCCTGTAGTTAAAAAAGAAGTCATTACAAAGTTAATTGCTTTTTGTAAATCTGTAAATGAATTGTGTGCATTATCTATTCCTCCAAAACAGTCTACAAACTTTTTATTTAATGCAACCTCAACTTCCTTAAGGTAATTAGAAGGTAATATTATATCACTATCCAAAATCAAAAAATAATCTCCTTTGGCCAATTGCATTCCATAATTACGACTGTCTCCAGGACCTGAATTTTCTTTAAAATAATAATTAATACTAAGCTGCTTACTGAATTTATCGACAACACTTTTTGATGTTTCATTAGAACCATCCTCGATAATAACAATTTCATATGCTTTATCGTAATCCAAATTAGTCATACTTTGGAGTAATTCTTCTATTTCGTTAGGACGATTAAATACGGGAATTATAAACGAAAAATTATACATTAATTTTAATCAATTTATAAGCGAATTTAGGAAAATAACCTAGACTTAAGTTTTGATCTCTAAATAGATTTCGGAGTTTAGTAAAAAAGACTCTATATTTATCTAAAAAATATTTTAAGTTTATAGCAACAATAACTTAGGCTTAAAAAAACAACCTGTTACACCGCTCAAAATCAATTACTTATAAATTATTTTAAATTTTATTTATGAAGCTATTACATAGACCTTGGAATATATTTTATTTAATTTCTATAAGCTTTTTTATTTCTTGTTCTTCTGAAAAAGAAGATACTTCTGAGGTTATTACATTTAATAATGGATTTACGCAAAATTTAATTTTAGACTGGAGTACTATGTGGTTAGAAATGGATGGTGCTGCCGCAGGAATGCGTCCATGTGCATCTGCAAGATCATTAGCCTATATTCACTTAGCTGCTTATGAAACTGCTATTGCTGATATGCCTAATTACATTTCTAATACAACTAGACTCGATGGTCTTTCTATTGAGCAAAATTTAAGAAAAAGTAATGTAAATCTTGAAGTAGCTTTAAATGCCTGTTATGCCAAATCTTTAGAGTTTTTTGTATATAACCTGCCGCTTACACTTTTTGAGAAAGCAAAAAAATTGGCAAAAGAAAAACAACAATTTTTTGAGACAAAATTATCTAAAGATATAATAGAGGCTTCTAGCCAATGGGGAATATACGTAGCTGATCAAGTAATTACCTACAGTAAAACCGACCTGGAAGCAAGTAAACAAATTCCTGATCCACAGCCAACCTCTTACAAACCACCCATAGGTGAAGGAAATTGGACCCATAACCATGAGGCCGAAAGAGCTCTTTTTCCTTATTGGAATAAAACTAGAACTTTTGTTATAACACCTGAAAAGACTACGAGCTTGCCTCCAATGGTATATAATGAGGATATAAATAGTGATTATTACAAGGAGGTTAAAGAGGTATACGATATTAATAACAAAGCTAAAGAAAAACAAGATGAACAACTTTGGATTGCTGAATTTTGGTCTGATGATGTGGATTTTTTAATGATGAGCCCACCTGGAAGGCAGATTTCTATTGCTACTCAACTAATAGACCAACAAAATTTAAAATATGAAGAAAGTCTAGCATTACTTCTAAAATTAAGCTTTTCTCTTAATGATGCTGCTGTATCCACTTGGGATGATAAATATAAATATATGACAATGCGTCCTAATATATACATCAAGAAATCTATTGATGCTGACTACCAAACAAATTTATTTAAACTTGTTTTTTGGCCTAATCCTAGTTTTCCAAGTTATCCTTCTGGACATTCTTGTTTTGCTAGTGCAGCTGCAGGTGTTTTCATAAATCAATTTGGAGATAATATTAACTTTACTGATAAAACTCACGAAAATAAAACTAAATTTAATGGTACTCCAAGAAAGTATACTTCACTTTCTGAAATGGCTAAGGAAAATGCTTTTTCTAGAATTCCACTAGGAGTACATATGCGGATGGATTGTGTTGAAGGGCTTCGTCTTGGTTATGAAATTTCTGACGCTGTTAATAAAATGCAATTAACCCCGTAAATTTGTTTAGGTTTCTAATATATTCATGATTTAGTTGAGCAACTTCCTTTTAATTTTCTAAAAATACTACGAGTGTAATCGACAATTTTAAAAGATTAGAAAGGGCTATACGTAAGACAATAATGATGATAATATAACGGAATTTTCAACTTATGATTTACCCAAAAGCTCTGTGATTATTTACAAAAAAACTTTTTGCTAAACGCTCTATCACCAGATAGAACTCTATAAATATAAATTCCTTGATTTACATTTATTTCTTCAGATAAATTAATCTTATGGATACCAGGTGGCATTATTGCATTTTTGACTTCAGCTACTTTTTGCCCTGTTATCGAATATATAGTAACATTAACATGGGTTGTATCTGTCTTTGTAATATTTAAAATTGTTGCTCCATTCTCCTGATAAGCTTTTACTTGTATTCTTTTTGTTCCACTAAAAATATCTGGCTCATTATTATCTATATTTTTACATGAAAAACCTAAATCTCTTCTTTTAAAAGTTTTTCCCAAGAAAGCTTCATCTACAGTTGCTGTATCTACACACAACCATTCCTTCATAACCGTACTATATATTTCTCTAAAATCTGTTTTATACTTTAAATTCCCTACACGATCTAGATCTAATAAATCTGGATGTTCTCCTATAAAACCATTTCCTTCCAATGCTGGACCAAAAAGCATAATAGGGGCAGCTTGCCCATGATCTGTTCCATTTGATCCATTTTCTTCTACTCTCCTTCCAAACTCAGAAATACTCATGGAAAGTACTTGTTTATCAATTTCAGAACTTTTTAAATCCTTATAAAACAACTTCATATTTTTGGATATTTCTCCCCAAAGTTCAGCGTGTTTTTTAGCTTGATTTGCGTGTGTATCGAAACCATCCAAACTTACCATGTAAACTTTGGTACCCAATCCGCCTTTTATCATTCTAGAAATAATAGATAATTGTTTCCCTATTCCTTTTTCTGAATATTCTACGGTATTTGTTGCTTTGTTGTAAGCTTCAAAAATTGTTTTTGCGTAAGTAAATGTATTATTAGTTACACTACGTAAATAGGATAAACGAGTTCCATAAGTACAATCTGGTAAATCCGTTAAACTATGCTGGGTTCCTGTTTCTCCTATTCGCTGTAATTCTTCTGGATTAGATACTGTAAGTGCATAATTACTTACCCCTTGTCCATCAAAAATTAAGTTTCCTATACTTCCTATTTGTATTGCAGCAGGTACTTCCGGTGGATTGGTCAGAAAATCTGGATATAATTCTTCAAAATACCTTCCCATAAATCCTGAATCTTCTATTTCTTCTAAATCCGTACTTGCCCAAATATTTGAAGATTTAAAATGTGATAAATCCTGATTTTCATACCCTACCCCGTGTACTACTTTCATAGCTCCTTCTCCCCACATACTCTGTAGATTTTTCATTGATTCTGGAATCCCAAAGTCATCGCTTAACTTGTAAAGTTCTTTTTCTTTATGATATATTGTTGGACGTGCAGTAGCATAAGTATCAAAATCATATATCGGCACAATTGTATTTAAACCATCATTACCACCTTTTAATCGTATTAACACTAAAATACGATCAGTATTGGTTTCAGAAATTGCCTGAGTTAATTTTGAAGGCACAGATGCTGTGATACTTGCATTCGCTAAAAACATACTTCCTCCACCTGCAAAACCTAACGCTTGCAAAAATGACCTTCGATTCCAGCGTTCATGTTCCTGATTATGAATATCGGCTTTGTTTGTACCTTTTTCTATTTTTTTCTGAGATCTACACATGGCCTTTATTTTAATTGAAACTCTGGTAAACGAATTAAATATTGAAGTAATAATACTGTTTGCCATGGCAAATCGGGGTAATCTAGTGTCCAAATCCCATTCGTAAAATATTCCCCTGGAATAAAATCTGTTTTAAATATATCAATAGCGTCTTGATAGTTTGCTTTTGTATTTAGACCTTTAGGCAAAAAAGCATCTATAATTCTCGGCACAACTACGTTTACATCTTCACTCTCTTTAGCTGCTTCTTTTACAAAATCCCTAAGTTTTTCCCGATTATTATTTTTCTTATTCCATACTTGCCAAACATTATTCATAATAATATCCCAACGCGCAGTAAGTGTGCTGGTATTTATCCAATCGTAATCTCCTTGCCAACCGGCTACATCAACTGGCTGAAAATACTGCTGTCCAGCAACCGAATTTTGCCAATACAAATCCAATTTCCGATCTTCCGATACAGGAAAACCAGTTACTTTTAAAAAATTAGTATTAATGTCATACGGACTTTTAATAAGTGTAGAAATGGCACCCTCATCAAAAAAATGTTCGCTTTTAAATAGTTTTCTTAATATTGGTTCAATTTCAAAATCTATTTCAAAATCTTTAGCTAGCTCTATAACAACGTCTTTATTTACTTCTGGGCTTACAAAAAATTTGTAAATTTTAGTAATTATAAATTCTGCTATTAAAGGTGCTCTTTCTTCAAATAAAATATCAATGGCTTGATTATAATCCCAATTCCCAATTCTTCCAAAAATTGTTTTTTCAGAATCGTTAAAAGTATCTATATCAAACTCTATTTGTTCGCAATACCCACCTTTATTATATCCTGTTAATGCCTTTGCTGTTTCTTCAATATCTCTTTGAGTATACCCATTATTTTCTCCTAAAGTGAATAATTCATATAATTCACGAGCATAATTTTCATTAGGCTTTTTCTTTTTATTAGATTTCCCATTAAGGAATTTCAACATTGCATTAGTTAATCCAATTTTACGTACAAACGCTTTAAAATTCCCAATGCTATGTTCTTGCAACGTATTATAATACTCAAACATATAACTTGCACAATTATAAGTAGACTGTTGTGTTACAAAATGATTGTGCCAAAAAAGAGTTAACATATCCCTAAGACCATTGTTTAATGCATCGTTGATTGTATGTGCATACATTTCCCTCTTGTAATCGCCATTGACTTCCTCAAAATCAAATCCCTCGTCTATTAGTTGTTGACGCCCTTTACCTGCCCATTCAGGTGATGGTGTGGGTGCTAAAGCAACAGCTTCGTCAATCAATAAATCTACTATTTGCTCGGGTGTTTTTTTTAATGCTATTTCAATAATTTCTGGCGATGCACCAAAAGTCAATCTTCTATAAAGGTGATTTGCTTTTTTTGCATTCCATAAATTTTCTGAAGAAGACACGAAGACTTTTAACGGGCTTATGTTGCAATTTTCCATACATTCGATTTGGAGCGATTGAACCTTGGAATTTTCTTAGGCTGTTACATCTTAACGATATAAGATACAAAATATTATCTATCAAAATATGGAAGGTCTAAACTTTAACTACTGTAACACTTCCCTTTTATTTATAAAAAACGATGTGTTTTTTATAAATAGCTACTGATTTAAAACCATAAAAATCTTTTATATACTCTAAACTTTTTTTTGTGTACAGCGAAACATGAGTTGGATCGTTTTTGTACCACCAATTTTCAAAGTTGGTACTTTTTTCGTACAAACTAGTCTTTAAAAATAGCTTTCCATTAGGGAGAAGTAAATCAAAAAGTAATTGGAAGCTTTCTTTAGGATTGTAAAGGTGTTCGACTACCTCGCAACTAGTAATATAATCGTAACTACTATTTAATAATGAAATATCATTAAAATAAAAAGGATCGTAGCCTTTTACATCATAACCTTTTTTTTCTAAAACGTATTTTACTATTTCGGTTTTTCCACAACCAAAATCTAACCCTTTGTGACTTGGTGTATAAGCTTCTGCTACTCCATTTACTAATGGACTTACAAACTTCTGGTAGCCTTCAGCCAAAACGTCATCACTATGTAAATCATAACGTCCCTTTTCTTGTTGTTCACTTAAATAAAATTTAGGATGTAGTAATACTATTTCGCAATTCATACACATATAAAACGCTCTTTCCTGATATTCAGAAAAGAGCGTTGTTTTAGAATTACAAAGTGTGCAAATCAACTTATAAGGATTTAATCTTTCTCCATTTTTGATTCCAAATTTCTAATTCGTCTTCAAATTTTTCTATTTTCTTATAAACATCTGCAACCAATGGATTGGATTTATCTGCATGTTTAAAAAACTGAAGGTTATTCTGCAACTGTAAAATTTCCCCTTTAGTTTCGTCCATTTTCTTGCGGATAAATGTTTTTTCGTTGTTTAACAATCGCTCATCGTCTTGCGCCGTTATTTCTGCTAAACGATTTTCAAATTTTAAGAGCTCTGCCTCTTTTTTATTAATATTTAACTTTCCAAAAAGACCATCCAGTACTTCGCTAAACTGCTGCTCAATTTGACGTTTTTTATAAGGTACTGCCCCTAACGTTTTCCATTCGCTAATCTTTGCTGTAATTGCTTCAATATTCTCGATAGCTTCTTCCTTGATAATTTCTAAGAACGAAGATTTCTTTTCAAAGGAAGCTTCCTGTTCCTCATTAGCAGCTTCTCGTTGTCCACTGATTTTATCAAAATAATGATTACATGCATCTTTAAATTGTTTCCAAATCTTATCACTATCTCTACGAGGTACGTGTCCAATTTTTTTCCAATCATTCTGGATTTTTTTCATCAACTGAGTAGTAGTTTCAAAATCCTCACTATCCTTATTGGCTTCTGCTATATCAATAAGCGCCTTTTTCTTTGCTAAATTTTCAAGCTGCCCACCTTTTATTTGCTTGTAGTATTCGTTCTTAGAGCGATTAAATGCACGCTCTGCTTCCCTAAATTCGTCCCAAATTGTGTTTTTTGATTCGTTAGGGACTCTTCCTGTTTTTTTGAAAGCTTCATGAAGTTCTTCTATTTCTTTCCCTGCATCTTGCCAATCCTTGTGACTTTCCTTAGGCTTAGCGGTAACTTCTCCTATTTTTGTTATAATTTCTTTACGGGCTACTAAATTTTCCTCTTGTTTTACATCTTGCTCTGCAAAATATTCTTGTCGTTTGTCATGAATTTCCTTGGTTAATTCACTAAATTTTTCCCAAATTAATTCTTTATACTCCTTAGCAACAGGACCTATTTCTTCTTTCCAAATTTTATGTAGCACTTGTAATTCTCTAAATGCTCTATTAATACTAGCTTCCTGAACCAATTCCTTAGCTCGATCAATAATCATTAATTTTTGTTCTAGATTGTGCTTATAATCTTTATCTCTAAACTCACGATCTAAGTGTACTACTTCGTAAAATTTATCTACATGATGGTAAAAAGTATTCCAAACTACATTATTTTGGTCTCTAGGAATTGCTCCTGCTTGATGCCAGTTTTCTTTAATTTCATTAAAGGCATTGAATTTTCTACCCACCGAATTTTCACTATCCGCAACCAAAATTTTTAAGTCCTCGATTAATTGCAAACGCACCTTTAAATTATTTTCAAGATTGGTTTGTATATTCTTATAGTGCTTATTTCTTCTATCCTTATAGTCAAAATAAGCTTCGTTAAATTGTTTTTTTAACGGCGTACTATAATAAAAGTCAATTTCATTCCCTCCTTCTGCCAAAAAAGCTTCCTTACTAGCTTCCGAGGCTTTCTCAAAATTCTCATTGTATTGAGAACGAATTTTTTCAACTCGATCCTTAATCAATTGGATTGGATAATTAGCTACTAACTTTTTTAAGCTAGCAAGTAAATCTTCTTGCGATAAGCTACTATAATCTTCCTCTGGAATTTCAATTTTTTCTATGACAGGAGCTTTCTTTTCTTCCACATCTTTTGCTGTATCTGTTTCAGCTGATACCTCTTCCTTTAGAGTTGATATTTCAGCTTCGTTATTTGTTTCTGACGTAGTTTCCACTTCAGGAGTTGATATAGAATTTTCTATTTTTTCTGACTCCTGTAAACCATCTGGTGTTTGATCTGTTGACATTTCGATAATCAATTTCAATTTTTGATGACGTAAGATAGTGAATTTTAGATGTATTTTACTTTTGTCTGTTTATCAATCTTTCTATTCTTCTAAATTGTTCATCCAAACCTAAACTTTTCCTAAAAATATTTTTATTGAATTACAATCTTATATTTTAGAGTAAAAAATTGTGACTACACCGCTTCTTATATTTAATTCTGAAGGTATTTATTGCGAACAAGCTGATGTCTACTTGGATCCGTGGCGCCCTGTTGATAAAGCAATAATTACACATGGACATTCTGACCACAGCAAATGGGGACATAAATCCTATATTACGCATCATGATAATGTTCCTATTATAAGGCATCGTTTAGGAGAAATTAATGTTAGTGGAAAAAATTATAATGAAACTTTTAAAGTCAATGGAGTTACTTTTTCGCTACACCCTGCTGGACATATAATTGGCAGTTCGCAAGTACGTGTTGAGTATAAAGGAGAAGTTTGGGTTTTTTCTGGAGATTATAAAGTTGAAAATGATGGTATTTCCACTCCTTTTGAACCCATAAAATGTGATGCTTTTATAACTGAATGTACTTTTGGATTACCCGCTTTTAATTGGATACCACAACAGGAGGTATATAGTTCGATTAATCAATGGTGGTCTGAAAATAAATCAGAGAAAAAAACCAGTGTTCTTTTTGGCTATTCCTTAGGTAAAGCGCAACGTCTATTAAGTGCCCTTAATCCTGAAATCGGAAAAATATACACACACGGCGCTATTGAAAATATGACAGAAGTGCTTAGGCCTATTGTAGAATTTCCTAAAACACATTTAATTACCAGAGAAACTACTAAACAGGAATTACTTGGAAATATTGTCTTGGCTCCACCTAGTGCACATGGAAGCCCTTGGATTCGAAAAATGGTTCCTTATGAAACTGGAAGTGCTAGTGGTTGGATGGCTTTTAGAGGGGCACGAAGGCGTAGAGCGATTGACAAAGGCTTTGTACTCTCCGACCATTGTGATTGGAATGGTTTGCTGACTGCAATCGAAGCTACAGGGGCTTCTAAAATTATCACTACTCACGGATATACGGATACATTTTCTAGATATTTAAGAGAACAAGGATACAATGCACTTACGGAAAAAACACAGTACGAAGGTGAACTAGCAGAGCTTGATGCCAATAAGGAAATAGAAAATCAAAAAGAACGTACTGATAACGAATGAAACATTTTGCTAAACTCATACAAGCCTTAGACAGTACCAATAAAACTAATGCAAAAGTAAAAGCTTTAACTGAGTATTTTGAAACTGCAAATGACCAAGATAAAGTATGGACGATTGCTATACTTTCGCACCGTAGACCTCCAAGACCTGTTAATACAACATTGCTGAGAGAGTGGGCCACCGAGCTAGCTAACATTCCCTTATGGCTTTTTGAAGAATCGTATCATATTGTAGGTGACTTGGCAGAAACTATTGCACTGATTATTCCAACTCAAAATAAATCTTCGGACAAATCTTTAACTACCTTTTTGGAGGATATGATTTTATTGAAACCAAAATCAGAAGCCGATAAAAAAGCTTACCTATTTTCGAACTGGTCTAAGCTTAATTACTACGAGCGCTTTGTATTTACCAAGTTAATTACTGGTGGTTTCCGGATTGGAGTTAGTCAAAAATTAATGACTCGTGCTTTATCTAAAGCAACAGGTATTGACGAAGACATATTGGCTTATAAATTAATGGGAAATTGGGATCCCAAAACTATTAGTTTTAAACAATTAATTTTAGAAGAAAACGAAAGCGACTACCTCTCAAAACCTTATCCTTTTTATTTGGCATATGCTGTGGAAAACAAGGTTTCTGACTTAGGAATTGCTTCAGACTATTTATTTGAACACAAATGGGATGGTATTCGAGGTCAAATAATTATTCGCAAAAACGAAGTATATGTTTGGAGTCGTGGCGAAGAATTGGTTACTGACAAATATCCCGAGTTTCAAGCCTACATAAATCAAATTCCAAATGGTACTGTAATCGATGGGGAAATATTACCTTGGATTGATGGTCAGATAGGAACTTTTAATGACCTCCAAACCCGTATTGGTCGTAAAACTGTTTCTAAAAGATTACTAGCAAAAGTCCCTGTAATGTTAAAAGCCTATGATTTATTGGAATGGGAAAATAATGATATTAGATCACTTCCTTTTATTGAACGAAGAAAATTATTAGCATCTCTTTTTGATTCTGTAAAAACAAAAAATATACCGCTACAATTATCCACAGTTTACAATTTTGATAAATGGGAAAACGCGACAAGAGAACGTACAAAATCCCGAGAACTAAAAAGCGAAGGATTAATGATTAAGCGAAAAGACTCGAGCTACCAAATAGGAAGAAAAAAAGGCGATTGGTGGAAATGGAAAGTCGCTCCACTAACTATTGATGCCGTACTTACTTATGCAATGCGTGGACACGGAAGACGTTCCAATTTATTTACTGATTATACTTTTGGCTTATGGGATAATGACCATAAGGAATTAGTCACTTTTGCAAAAGCATATTCGGGATTAACAGATGCTGAATTTAGAAAAGTAGATGCTTGGATTAAAAAAAATACTTTGGAACGTTTTGGTCCTGTAAGGAGTGTTACTCCTGAACTGGTTTTTGAAATTGCATTTGAAGGAATAGCGCTTTCTAAAAGACACAAAAGTGGTGTTGCAACTCGTTTTCCCAGAATTTTAAGATGGCGTATGGATAAAAAGATTGAAGAAGCAAATAGTTTGGAGGATTTGAAGGAGCTTTTGTAAATTGAAACGTTCCCCTATCCGACAAGTAAAGCTTGCCACCTTTCCCAAGGGAAAGGAATAAATACGATACAACTTTGTTGTATTGCGACAATAAGAAATTCCTTTTCCTTTGGGAAAGGTGGGTTTTGATTTATCAAAACTCGGATAGGGAATATACAGTGTAAAGTTTAATTTTTAAAGTAATGAACGAAAAACTACATAACAAACCAGAACTCAGAGAAAGACGAAAAATACTTGCGGAAAAACTTAACTTCTGCGGAAGCATATTTATGGAAACAACTAAAGACGAAACAATTTTTGATGCGTAAATTTAGAAGGCAACACAGTATTGGTAATTACATAGTGGATTTTTTTTGTTACGAAGAAAACTTAATTATTGAACTTGATGGCGCACCACATCTTACTCCTAATGGAGAAGAATATGATGAGAGAAGAACTGATTTTTTGGAATCGCACGGATTTACTGTTTTGCGATTTAAGAACAAAATGGTTTTTGAGAATTTGAGTTCTGTTCTGCAGGAAATACACGATAACTTTAAAGTTCCTGAATAATGATATTTATCCCCCTAAGCTTACCACCTTTCCCAAAGAGAAAGGAATCAAAACCAAACTGTGTAAATTCCTTTCCCTTTGGGAAAGGTGGATTTAACTTTGTTAAATACGGATAGGGAATGAATAACAAACAACTCACAACACTCGCAGAAAACTGGTTTACTCAGCAAAATTGGAAAGCTTTTCCTTTTCAAAAACAAACTTGGCAGGCTTTTTTGGCAGGAAAACACGGGCTCTTAAATGCTCCTACGGGTAGTGGAAAAACACTTGCCCTGTGGATTCCTGTAGTTTTAGATCACGTAAAAAAAACACCTAATTACAATACTACTGTTCCAAAAGGTTTAATGGCTATTTGGATTACACCTTTACGGGCACTAGCGCAAGAAATTAAACAAGCGACTGAGCGTTTTGTTCAGGAAAATAATATTCCATTAACTGTAGGGATTCGAACAGGAGACACATCTACTAAAGAACGCGCTAAGCAAAAAAGGAAAATGCCTAACCTTTTAATTACTACTCCCGAAAGTCTACAACTTTTATTAGCATCAAAAGACTATGACAAAGCCTTTAAAAGTACTACTGCAATAATTATAGATGAGTGGCACGAGCTTTTAGGAACTAAGCGAGGTGTTCAAATTGAATTAGCACTTTCGCGTTTAAAAACAATTTCTACGGATATCCGTATTTGGGGAATTTCGGCAACTATAGGTAACTTGGAACAAGCAAGGGAAGTGTTGCTTGGTAATGACAAAAACAGTGTAGACAATGCTGTTTTTATAAAAGCTAATATTTCTAAAAAAATAGAAATGAAATCGGTAATTCCGAAGGAAATGGAAACCTTTCCTTGGCGTGGACATTTAGGTTTACATTTATTAGAAGAAATTATTCCGATTATTAAAAAAAGTAAAACCACTTTGCTGTTTACGAACACGCGAGCGCAATGCGAAATTTGGTTTCAAAAAATATTATCCCTTCATCCTGAATTTGCTGGAGAAATCGCTATGCATCACGGGAGTATTAACAAGGAAACACGCCTTTGGGTGGAACAAGCAATTCGAAATGAAAGCTTAAAAGCTGTGGTGTGTACTTCTAGTTTGGATTTAGGTGTTGATTTTGCACCTGTGGAAACAATAATTCAAATCGGTGGCCCTAAAGGTGTTGCTCGTTTTCTTCAACGCGCAGGTCGTAGCGGGCATCAACCTAATAAAAAAAGTGTTATTCATTTTTTGCCCACACATGCTATGGAACTTTTTGAGGCTTCTGCTTTAAAAAAAGCAATCAAAAATAAGGCTGTAGAAGATCGAATTCCTTACCTCAATTCTTTTGATACGCTTATTCAATATTTAATCACTTTAGCAGTGTCTAATGGTTTTTATCCTAATGAAATTTATAAAGAAGTACAAACTACTTTTTGTTTTCAGGCCATTACGGAAGCCCAGTGGCAATGGTGTTTAAATTTTATTCATTTAGGTGGACAAAGTTTACAAACTTATGACGAATATAAAAAAGTTGAAATTGAAGAAGATGGAAAATATAAAGTAAATAGTCGTGGTGTAGCAATGCGACACCGATTACAAATTGGAACTATTGTTAGTGATGCTGTACTTAATGTAAAGTACTTAAAAGGCGGATTTATTGGTACTGTGGAAGAATGGTTTGTTTCCAAATTAAAAATAGGTGATGTATTTACTTTTGCTGGTAGAAATTTGGAACTGTATCAACTAAAAAACATGCAGGTGATTGTAAAAAAATCTTCGCAAAAAAAAGCTTTAGTACCATCTTGGATGGGGGGGCGTATGACGCTTTCTGCTCAAATGAGTGAATTGCTTCGAGAAGAATTATATAACGCTGCTTTGTTTTTAGAGGAAAACATAACGACTACGATCGAAATAAAAGCACTGCTTCCTATTTTAAAAAGACAAACACTGGAATCCATAGTTCCTAAATCTAATGAGTTTTTGATTGAAAGTTTTAAAACTCGCGAAGGATATCATACTATCTTTTACCCTTTTGAAGGGAAATTTGTACACGAAGCTATGGCTAGTTTACTGGCTTATCGGATTAGTTTACTACATTCAATTACATTTTCCATAGCGCATAATGATTATGGTTTTGAATTGCTTTCTGATCAAGAGCTAAACGTCGAAGAAGTATTAGACAACGATTTATTTTCTCCTGAATATTTACGATCGGATTTACAAAAAAGCTTAAATGCTACTGAAATGGCAAGACGAAAATTTAGAGATATTGCTGTAATTTCTAGTTTAGTGTTTACTGGTTTTCCTAATAAATTAATTAAAAACAAGCATTTGCAATCCAGCTCGCAATTGTTATTTGATGTTTTTAGGGATCTAGAACCTGATAATTTGTTGTTTCAGCAAGCCATTACGGAAACTTTTGAACACCAATTAGAAACAGGACGATTAATTACTGCTTTAGAACGAATACAAATACAGCAATCAATTTGGAAAAAATGCCAAAACCCTACGCCCTTTTCTTTTCCTATTATTACTGATAGATTACGAGAAAAATTATCTTCTGAAAAACTAACCGATCGTATCAAGCGTATGGTTATTAGGTTAAATAAGTAGTTTCAAAATTAAAATCGTTCGAATGCTTACTTTTGTTAAAAATTAAAAACTATTGACCATTACCCTACAACTACTTTCCAATCATTTTATACTTCACCCATCTGGAGCCATATATTGGAAAGAAAAAGCTACATTATTAATTGCCGATGTCCACTTGGGAAAAGTAGCTCATTTTAGAAAATATGGAAGTGCTGTTCCTCTAAATTTATCGAACGAAAATTTTGAACGTTTAAATAACGTTATCGATTTTTTTAACCCGCAACAGATTTGTTTCTTAGGAGATTTGTTTCATAGTAGTATTAATAAGGACTGGTTGTTTTTTGAAGATTGGGTAAGTAAACACTACAATAAAAGAATATATTTAATTGCTGGAAATCACGATATTATTTCTCCTTTGAAATATGAAGAACTACAAATAAAAATAGTTTCGGAATGGGTTACAAATCAGTTTCTATTTACGCATTATCCTGACGAACGCAAAAATCTATTTAATTTCTCTGGACATATTCATCCTGCTGTTTGGCTTCAAGGAACTGGAAAGCAAAAATTAAAACTAGCTTGTTTTTTTAAAACTAAAAATCAAATTATACTTCCTGCGTTTGGTGTATTTACTGGAAAATTTGTTTTAGAACCTAAAATTACAGACCAAATTTTTGTTGTTACTAAAGAGGAGGTTATTGAAATTTCTTAATTATTAGGTTCGTACTTTTCAAAAACCGTTTTATTGTCTTTATTTATATATCTGAATACCCCATCATTATCATCTTTTAACATTACAAAACTTTCTTCTGGTTCTAAATGTTTTAATAAAGACTTATCTTCTGTTAAGTAACTCACCTTACGCAATAACAATTGGAATTTAAGATATTTATAGATTATATTGTTGATAACTCTGAGACTAAAAAAGATGGATAATTTTGTTGATTTATATACGGATTACTTGATAAGTTCAAGTTCTTACACTACAGCAACAGGAATGGCGTCCTTACTTT
>Ga0209595_100053_pt1 | contig 41429 bp, 12 predicted proteins | sample Porto_4metaG_FD_187427 | JGI IMG/M metagenome (GOLD analysis project Ga0209595, IMG submission 187427) | Marine algal microbial communities from Porto, Portugal - Porto_4 metaG (SPAdes) (version 2) | ecosystem: Host-associated > Algae > Red algae > Unclassified | place: Portugal: Porto... | reverse complement strand
TGTATATACGTCCGTATTCGCGGAGTTCGTGGGCAAATTCGGCGGCGAGTGTGCTGTGCCATTTTTTAGGAAAATAGCGCAGGGCATTGCGAATGGCGAGTTTTTTTTCTTCTTGGGTCAATATGTCTTTGCGCTTTGGGGCGCGATTTGCTCCAGTAGGATAAGGCTTGAGTTCGGGCAGTTGGGCGGGAATGCCTTCGAGGATTTGGGTCTGGAAATCGGTGTTGTTTGCTGTCATAACGTAACCCAGACATTCCTGTCTGGTGTGGAATTTTAAGTTTGATTATATAATTTGATGTTATTCGGGGTGATTATCTTTTCATCCCTAATCAAAAAACACCGCATTTCCCATAAGCAATTTTCCGCTATACCAAAAACCACGAAAGACAGGCGAATCTACAAAATAAATAATCGATCCGCTACCGATATTTTCTTGTCCGATTTCGAGTGAATTGACCAGATTACGTTTCAAATTATGCCCAACAAAACCACTGACATGACCATCCTCTTTAATCACACCAACATTCCAACCATCAATGTACGGATATGCCGTCGAGTTGCGACGCATAATGTGAATACTCTCATCTTCCCCAAAGGCAAGTGGATGTGAATCATCCAAATGTACTTTATATATCGTCCCTGCCACATAACTACTCAAAGATGAGCGTTCTGAGTCTTCATATCGTTTTAATTTTGACTTTTCATTATTTTTATCTCCTTTATTATCAAGGTTTTTCATCGCTTTAGCAAGTTGAGTATCGCCGCTCGTAAATGCGCCAATAGCGCGTTCTATGGCAATAATTTTACCACCTCCACGCGCAAAATCAAGCAATTGTGTCGAGAGTTTTCCGTAACTTCCCGAAGGCAATACAAGTACATCATATTCCGAAAAATCAACACCACTCGCGTAGTCCATATTCAATACAGAAAAAGGATATTCGATGTCTTGGTCAAAATAATACCACACTTCTCCGAAAGCATTGGCATCTATACCTTTGCCATTCAAAATCGCTACTTTTGGTGCGGACATATATCGCACTTGGTCTGATCCCAAATCCGGTCCTTTTTCTGCCATAGCAGTCGTTGCATAATGTAGTGATTGCTCGTTCGCATTAGCAATTTCAATAATTTTTTCATCTAAATTCTTAATGTGCTTATTTTGAAAACGAGCGATAATGAGTGAACCCCGATTAAATGTTTTTCCATCTAAAGTTATTGGCTTTACATTATACCGGACTTTAATGTTTTCTTTCAATAATGCCGATAAAAAACGGGCATCTTGTACATTGTTCCAATCCGTAATATAGGCAGCCGGACGGCGTTTTGGTCGTAAGTTTTCTGTAAATTTATTTTCGTATTTTTTATCCGAAATAATCCGTTCACTTGTAGCATAAGTTTCGACTTCGTACATGTAAGGTAATGCCCATGCCGTTACGTCATAGGTGAGCGAATCTTCGAGATTTGATTTAGGTTCAAACAAAACTTTCAGCATGACGGATTTGGGTTGATAGGCACTCACTACGATGTCATTTTTTTCTAATGTAAATGACGATTTTTTATTATTAAAATAATCAAAACCGTTATACGATTTTTTTGAGCCAGAGGCGACATTATATTCAATTCGCTGTCTATCAAGTAGTTGCAATAGCGATTTAACGCGCGAAGCATCATTAGAATGTTTGATGACGTAACTACGATACTCACCGGGCGGATTGCTTTTTGCTGCTTGAAAGTATTGTTCAAACTCGCTCGTCATTCTATCTCGATTGAGGTGCGCGACTTCAATCGTGGATAAACTCGTGGTGTAATGATGCGCCACACGGTCTGTCAAAGTGAGCGTATCGCCGTGGTCATTCAAGACTGCTACACCTGCATCTCGCGAACCGCCTTGCTCATAAGTAAAGCCCATTGCACCATTAAAAATGGGCCAGGTATCCCCATAGCTCGGATAGAATAAATCGAAGTATTCTTTGGTATAAAATGACCAACCTTCTTCGTCAAAGTATCCGGCATGATTGCTGCCGACGAGTTCCTGAAATTCGCGCTGCCAGGGCGTGATATTTTCGTGCATCGGATGTGCTGCAGGAGCAAAAAAGTAAGGCGAATTGATGCCCATTTCGTGAAAATCAACATGAACGTGCGGCATCCAAGTCTGATAATGTACTGCACGTTGTTGGCTTTCGACTTGTACTTGCCACGCCCAGTCGCGATTGAGGTCAAATAGGTAATGGTTGACCCGTCCACCGGGCCAAGTGGAGTGATGTTCTTCCGAATTTTGGTCAATATTAGGTTGTGCTAATGCGACATTATTATACCAATTGACATAGCGGTCACGACCGTCAGGATTGAGGCAAGGGTCTATGACGACTATCGTATTTTCTAACCACTCATTTACTGCTTTATCATCGCTTGTGAGCTTCTCCAATACATTCAAAGCGGCTTCACTTGACACTGCTTCGTCTCCGTGAATGTTGTAACTCAACCATACAATAAGTGGTTGATTATCAAGAATTATCGCGTTATCATTCAAGCCAATACGTGCGAGATGCCCTTTGCGTAAAGTTTCTAATTGCCGGATATTTTTGGTAGAAGAAATGGCAACCGTAACGAGCGGACGACCTTCAAAAGTCTGACCGTAAGGCATGAACTGGACTTGCGGAGAATTGTCGGCGATGTATTCAAAATAATCGACTACGCGATGGTGTCTTGTGAATTTTGTGCCAACTTCGTAACCCAGAAATTGAGCAGGAGAAAGGAGTTCTCCGTCTTGTGCCGATACGCTGTACACGACCAACAAAGACATTAGGGAAGGCGAAAAAAATAACCTACCCATCTGAATTGCTATTTTTTCTATATGTTGTTCCAAATTCTCCTTAAATAACTCGGCTATTCGCGTCAAATTTGAAACAACATATAGAAAAAATAGCTGCGTCATTTTGGGTAGTTTATTTTCTTCGTCTTCCCTTATCATAGTAAGTAATTTCTTTATTTAAATCTGTTGATGCAAATAAATTATATAGCAAAAATAGCTGTGAAAACGACAATATACAGGATGACAACAATAAAACTTGAATTAGTGTCGTTTTTTATTTTACTTTGTAAAAAAAAGTACTTTGCTAAACTTTGAAACAATAATTTATGTTAGAGACGGTAAGTAATTTCATAAAAGCATATCCCACGTATGGTTTGCTGCTTGTTGCTGCGATAGCAGTAATGGTTTTGATGTCGATTTTAGTAATGCCCTTGATGCGTGGGTATTTTCGCGATAGTCGGCAATTTGGTGTGACGATGTTGCTGTCGGCTTCCACTTTGTTTTGTCTCGTTTTGTTGTTGTTTCGTATCTATTGGACAGGTAGCACAGGCATGGCTTTTTTGATTTGGAATTTGTTTTTGGCTTGGATACCGTATTGGGTGGCTTTACTGTTGGGAAGGGCGGGACAGAGAGGTAAATTGACTTTTGTTTCGCTATTGATTTTGGGTGTTTGGTTGTTGTTTTTTCCTAATGCGCCCTACATTCTGACCGACCTTCAGTATTTGCTTGTTCCCAATCATGTACCGCTTTGGTTTAGTATTATTATGCTGATTTCTTTTGCATGGACGGGACTGCTATTGGGTTATATGTCTTTGCAGGAAGTACAGTTGTTTCTTCAAAAACGTTTCCGTCCGGCATGGACTTGGCTGTTGACTATCGGGGCATTGGTAGCGGCAAGTTATGGTATATTTCTTGGTCGATACCAGCGTTGGAACAGTTGGGATATTATCGCACAACCCGTTGATTTATTGCATGATATAATGGCTACTATGACTTCACCTCGTGCATTGGGAATGACGCTGACACTCTCCGCATTTCTTATTTTAGGATACCTTACTTTGTCTTTCTTAATGCAGACTCAAACAGGGAATCGTCATTTAGAAACGGAACACAAATAAATGTACATTCTCGACGTGTTCTTTTCCCTTTATACTTCACCAAATTCTCCTTAAATACAATGAGTATTCGCGTCAAACTTGGCTCGTATAAAGACAAAATAACGTAGCGAAAGATGTACATTTATCTGTGCTCCGTCCCCAAAAATATCTAATTGCTCGAAAAAATCGGTCATTTCAAAAATAAAGCCGTTATATTTGACCAAAATATTTTTATCACTGCGGTTTTGTGTTCTTCGTTCATTATCAATGAAGAACATCGCACAAAACACTCAAAAATATGGCATTCGGTATTCGTTATAATGCGCCGGTCATTTTGACCTTTTCGATTCTTGCTACATCGGTTTTTTTTATCAATGAATCTTTAGCAAATACATTGAGCGGCTTTGTGTCTCTTAATCCTTACATGGATTTCAGCAATCCTTTTCAAATTCCGACCTTATTTACTTATATATTGGGACATGCGAGTATGGATCACTTGTTGGGCAACCTGACATTTATCTTGCTACTCGGTCCTATCATGGAAGAAAAATACGGCAGTCGAAATATGCTGCTTATGATTTTGCTGACCGCGCTTATTACGGCTCTTATTCAAATTACATTATTCAAAACGGGACTGTGGGGCGCGAGTGGTATTGTATTTATGCTGATTATCTTGATTTCTTTTACAAATGTAAAAGATGGCGAAATTCCTTTGAGTTTTATTTTGGTGGTCTTATTATTCATTGGAAAGGAAGTATTATACAGCCTTCAAGCCGACCAAGTTTCTCAATTTGCACATATACTCGGCGGTATGTGTGGTGGTTTTTTCGGATTTTCAGGGATTATGAAGAAGCGAGTAGAGTAATATGCCCATACTTAAATCGCGTCTTGTCACCGCAGGTATAGACGGCTGCAAATCCGGCTGGATCATGGTCAAACATACCGGTGTTGATTATCAATTCGGCGTATATCCCGACATCCGACAATTGTTTGCAGAAAATCCTGATATTGACCGAAGCCTTATCGACATTCCTGTTGGATTGAGCAGTCAATCATTCAATAGAACGATAGACGCTTCACTCAAAAAAACACTTGGAGTACGACATAGCACCGTCTTTGTTCCACCTTCTCGTGAAGCTGCATATCTAACTGATTATGAGGCAGCTAAAGCAAAAAATATAACCGTCACCGGAAAAAGCCTCAGCATTCAAGCCTTTCATATTAGTCGAAAAATAAAGGAAGTAGATGAGTATATACAAAAACACCTCAACCTTCAAATTATAGAAAGTCACCCCGAGTTTTGCTTCAAACATTTGAATGGCAGTGATACCTTATTAAGTAAAAAGAAGTCTATACAAGGCGAATTTGAGCGTTTGTCCATCCTTTCAAAATACGATGAACGATTACTCCTTTTGTACGAAAAAATAAGAGGTAATACGCTGAAAAAAACTGTTACTAATGACGATATTATTGACGCGATGTGCTTGTGCTTAGTCAATCAATTAGCTGGACATAAAGGGCTCCAAATTCTAAAAGATGAAAATGATACCGACGAAAAAGGTATATCCATTGGTATTGGATTTTATTTGCCCAAATACATTAATTATATATAAAAAATTTAAACTACACTAAACCATGAAAGCAGTACTTGATGCGCTTCAAAAGCTAAACGTTGAATACAAACTAAAAGAGCATGAGGCGGTATGTACCGTAGAAGAAGCGGATAAATTTTGGACGGATATTGAGGGCGTTCATTGCAAAAATCTTTTTTTGAGGGATAAAAAAGGCAAACAACACTACCTCGTCGTTGCCAATAAAAATACGAGCGTATCCATCGAAAGTCTTAATCAAATGCTGGGCAATGAACGTTTGGGGTTTGCTTCTGAAAGACGTTTGGACAAATACCTCAAACTCATCAGAGGTGCAGTTTCGCCCTTTGGCATCATCAATGATATGGACGATCACGTCATTCTTTTGATAGACCAAAGCCTACAAAAAGCTACAATGGTCAGTTTTCATCCCAATGTGAATACCGCTACCCTATCGCTGTCTTTTCTTGATTTTGAAAAATTTTTACAACAGTCCGGTAATGCCTATCGGTATATAGATTTTGATTCATTTCAAAGTTAGCGACATTTATATTTCAAAGAAATAAACAGAAATATAATTGCAAATACAGGTATAAACCCTTATCTTTGTGATAATTACGAACAGCATTTTCCGCATAAATTATGTGTATGGGAATGCTGTTTTATTTTTTAAACATTAAAAATTTAATCCACATGAAAAATTACTACTTTTTTCTATTTTTATTAATCCCCTTTTTATTTTCTACTCATCTTCATGCCCAGCTTCAAGTTCAGTCCAATGGCTATACACCTAACCAACTTGTACGTGACGTACTCATGGGAACGGGAGTCGAAGCAAGTAATGTTTCTTTTACAGGTACAGATGTCCAACGAGGCTATTTTGATGGTTCGAACAGCAATATCGGTATTGGTTCTGGAGTTGTTTTATCTACCGGAAATATCGCGGTCGGAATAGGACCTAATGATACTGGAGATGCTAGCTTCCCCTACGACTCAGGCTGTGGTGTACCGGAAAGCAATATACCAGCTTCCGAACAAGGACCCGGCGGTTTATGCCGTCCCGGAGATGATGATTTAAATGCTTTACTACCCCCCAATGCAAACACCCAGACTTTTGATGCTGCGGTTTTAGAGTTCGATTTTGTTCCACAGCATGACAATGTTATTTTTAATTACGTGTTTGCATCAGAGGAATATCCTGAATATGTCTGCTCAATATTTAATGACGTTTTTGGGTTCTTCATTTCCGGTCCAAAGCCCGATGGCGGGATGTATGATAAAGAGAATATTGCCACTATTCCCTATACTCCCCTTCCCGTAGCTATCAATACCGTCAATCCCGGCATACCCGGTTCAGAAGCTAATGCCGGAACTTGTGCAGGCGGTACAGGCTCTTTATTTTTTAGTAATTATTATGTAAGTAATGACTCAAATAGCGTACAGTTTGACGGTTTTACGACCAACTTGCAAGCTGTCGCTTCATTCATTCCCGGTAAAACTTATCATATCAAACTCGCCGTTGCCGATGCAGGTGATGGTATATTTGATTCGGCGGTATTTTTGGAGGCGCATAGCTTTAAATCTCTGGGTACAAGCGTAAATGTAACAACTCCCGAAGACCTGACCAACTTTGAGATTCAACCTAATCCATCTGATGGTCGCTTTAATGTAGATGTAGAATTTAGTACGCCACAAATAGCTACTATTCAGATTCTCAACACATTAGGGCAGGAAGTATATCATTCAAAAAATATGAAAAAACACTTCTCTGAAAATGTCGATATTAGTAAGGAAGGACTTGGTACGTATTTTGTTATTATTCGTACAGAAAAAGGAAGGGCAATTCAAAAAATTGTTCTTACAAAATAGTATCAAACACACCGGTTTATGGTATCCCGAACAACAATTTTGTTGTTCGGGATTTTTTTTATAAAAATTAATTTAATTCAAAATAGCAACAATACTATTACCTCGGTACAGAAGAATATGTACCATTGTTGAATGACCAAATGGTTTTATCTTTACCATTGACATCGCCATCTTGATTGAGGTCGGAAGGTAGATATTCACCGAATTTACCATTATCATTACTCCAAATACCTTTGTCTGCTCCATTGATGTCATATCCTTGGGTGTGTTCCATCTCACCGACATACATGCACCAAGTACCGTTTATAAGTCGCTTTTGCCCGGAACTTGCTACACCTTTATAACTCTGCCTCTTGCGAAAATCAAAACTAAGCTCCTTGCCATTGAAGTTGACAGGCTGCGGAGACATGACTCCGAGGTGATTTCGATGCTCAATCACGATGCGAACGGGCGTATTAAAGCCCGAAGGAAGCACCGCATCATCAGGAAAATAAATACAACCATCCGTTTTAAGTAGGGCGGCGGTTTTAGCAACTTCGGTGTTTTTCGTAATACCGATACGAAAAGAAACGAGCAGCCAATCCACTACATTGCTGGTATTATTGATTTCTGTGCCGTTATAATTCCACGGTGCTTGATTGTAAGGTTGGTTGGCGGGAAGCATATCTAAGGTTTCAAGCGTGTTCGTCAATTCTCCTGCCAGTAGGTCATAAGCACCTTCCAAATTCACACAAATGTCAAGTTCATGTGATGCACCACATTGCATATTACTATTATAATCTTCGTAAATTTTAATATTTCGAAAATAGGAATTGGCAGTGGCATCGGCATCATCATCTCCTGTAAGCACCAAGTATTTAAATATACCTGAAAATCCAAGTTTAATGGTATAATGTTCATAGTCACCACTGCCTGAATAAGGCGCATTATTATAATCTCCGGCATAGCCTTGGTCGCCATAAACGACGATTCGGTTGGTAGTCGGCAAAGTAAGGTCATTATCAAAACTCAACTCGTGAATTTCGCCTTGTGAAGTACTTTTAAAATCAAATTCGATGACCGTGTTCGGACTAAAAGCATAGTTGATTTCGACAGCTTTCCAGACATTGCCTTTGATGAATAATGTAGTTCCTCCCCCCTGAACAATGTATGTACCAAAGTCTTGGTCATTAGGTGCAAACGAAACGGCACCGGAATTAAAATCAAAGGTAGAACAATCTTCGGGCGGACAAGCGGAACACGAGCCACCACAATCTATACCAATCTCATCGCCATTCAAAATACCGTCATCACAAGTAGCACAAGACGGACAATCGCCACCGCAATCAACATCGGTCTCATTACCATTTTGAATACCATCGTTACATTGACAATTTCCCAGACAGCTTGCCGAATTGACTCGACTTCTGATAAGATTGCCGGGTTGTTGTCCAAAGCCATTGTTAAAATTAACTCCTATACCGCCTATCAAATGACAGTAACTCATAATTGTACCTGCCGAAGGGAGGATTTCGTTATTGGCATTATAACATGGTTCAGGTCTGGTGTCAGGGTCGTTATCTTCAGCAAGGTATTTGTTGCCACAGTCGTCTATTTGTGTACTATTGCCGTTCCACACACAGTCATGCGTGTGTGGTGAGCCAAGATTATGCCCCAATTCGTGTGTCAGTACATCTACATCCCACGAGAAAGTCGGGACATTACTGTACGAACCGCGGATACCACTAACCCCTGTATTGGTGGTCGTCCGGCAAAGCGCATTTACATAAGCCACACCTGCGGTATAAAAGGTATGAATGAGGTGAACCAAGTCGCCATTTGCTTGCCCATATCCTTGATTATTGAGGTCGGTTAGTGGGTCTGACTGCCCGTAGGGTGAAGCAACATCCCATATTCTGAGTAAACTAATGTCTGTATTAATGTTTTCATTGGCATATAAAATAGCCGCTTGTGAAAAGATGGTAGTAACATAATTCGCCGTAGCAGTAGTACTCGACCCCTTATCCCGATAAAGCGAATAATCCGCCTCAATATGTATGCGTACACAACCCGCCAAAGCTGATTGTTCGACGGATTCTACTTGTGTTTGGATTGGATTATCTTCGGGAATAGCTTGACACTTAAAGCTAAAATCTTCATTAAAATCATTTTTTTTATACAAAATATGATGGTCGCTTTGTTCGACTTTGCCGAGGGTAAAATGCTGATTATCGACAGCAATAAAACCGCTGATTTCTTCTTCAAAAAATGAAATGGCAACCAGACTTTTTGGTGTATCGGCAAGTGTTCCCCAATAATGAACGCCTCTATCACGATGCAATTCAACGCCGGGAGCAGATGCCAATTCTAAGCGAAAATCAGGCGTAAAAATCTCCGCCTCCATTAGGTGCAACTCTTTGTCTTCTCCGGCAATCGTTATATTGAGACGTAAGTATTTATTTTTGTTGGTTCTGATGTCCTTGAGTTCCTGTTTTTGGATTTGAAATATCTGTTTTTCGTTAATTAACCCCTCTGGTATTTCATGGCTAACAGACTGGTTTTCAGCTATTTCAACTAAGGGAGCGAATAAGGCAGCTTGTTCCATTGTCACCTCATTGAGGTCAATTTTTTCTTGAATTGCATTTTGCCCACAAACAGACACAATACAAAGTAGGAGTATGCCTACAATTAGTAGTAAACCTTTGGTTTTCATAATGAATGATAATAGTAGCTCAAGTTGTGTTTCTGCAACTTGAATTAAGTAAACAAATTTGCTTTTGTACGGACGATATTCGCTTTCCTCATTTTTAAATGAAGAAATCAGGGACGATTAATAATCCACTCTAAAAGCACGATAATTAATATGGGCAAAATGTACTGGGAATTGGAGAAGTCAAACTGCGACAAGGAAGCAGTTAGAGAATGGGATACAAATGAAATTCATTTATATTTCATTCCTGATTTTTGTAAAGCTAAATATAGAAGGTTTTTTTTAATGCAGCATCGAGTACCACTTTTTTTATTATTAATGGTAATAAAATTTGACTTTAAAATGAGATTAAGGCTATGTTACTGGACTTTGGACATTAGGTAACTGGGAAATTGAGTAATTAGGCTAACGAAAGCATAATTCGCTATTTATCAGCATAATAAAAATTGTAATAAAGTTAATTTAAAATAAAGTGCAAATCAACGTAAATTATTGATAATGAGCGATTTACCTAATTACCCAGTCTCCTAATTACCCAATGTCCAAAGTCCAGTATGTTAAATGGCGTTTATAAATTACAAAAGCCGAGACAAGTATTTGTTTCGGCTTTTGTAATACTTTATTATAAAAAATCAGCTTATATAAACGATAACTTATATGCGTATCAATGTTTTACAATATATATGTCTCTAATTTTTCTTTGTAGGCTCAAAAATAACATCATATACCTTTTTAGATTTATTAAATTTGCCATTTATTGCCTCTATGACGATTTCCTTCCCGTCACCTTTCAGCTCAACTTCGACTTCAAACTCTATATGGTTCTCGCCATCGTTTTCCAACTCCACTTTACGGTCATTTACCCAGAGACTTAATACTCTGGCAGGATCGGAAGCATAACCTTTTATGGTCAGATTAGTCCCCTCAGTGGTGATTAGGTCATTAGTCGGTTTAGGATTCGTGATAATCAATTCAGGACCAACTAATACATCTGCCATAGCTGTCGGCTCAGTAGAAGTCTTGATTTTATCTGAAATAAAAGTTGGTTCGGCTTTTTCTGTTTTCAGCATTTCTTCTTCAACAACTTCTGAATCAGGCGTTTCTATGCCATAAATTTCTTCTTTTACATCTCCGTTTTTCGCGACCTCAATACTTTGAGATGTTTTTACAATATAACCGTAATTCCAAGTACCTGTTGTTATTATACCATCGGCTGTGGTATGCCTGCCTTTGCCGTGTCGTCGCCCCATGTTCCAAAAGCCCGTATGTACCTTGCCACTAGCCCAGTAATACGTACCTTCTCCATCAAATTCGCCATTCAAAAAATGACCTTCGTATTTATCGCCGTCTGCCCACTGATACACTCCTTTTCCGTTTTCACAATCTCCTTCCACACATTTGTCTTGTGCAAAAAGCATACAGGTTGTCAACAGGAAAAATAAAGTGATAATTGATTTTGTTTTTTTCATTATTTGTTTTTTATTAATTTTGAAATCGATTGACTTTCAGTATTTTAAAAAAATCAATTGCAAAGTTAATTATATTTTTTATTTAAAAAATAGAAAGTCAATGTTTTTTAATTTGCTGTCAGGTTCGATGTGTAAGTGTATAGTTTTATTCAGGTTTCAGTAAGAACGCTCACTTTTTAAGGGGCTTCATTCAGGTAGAGGAGAAAAGAAAAAAGCCTTACAGTTTGTAAGGCTTTTTCGTTTATCTTTTTACATCATTCAGACGAATGACATAGGTAATTTATTTTTTTTATACCAAAATTACTCATTGCCTTGTGGCAATGTAGGAGATATGTTTTGTCCCGGTATATCTATGTATTCGGGTTCATTATCAATGTATCGCACATCCACATTGCTTTGCGTCGTCAATACGCGAATTTCGGTTCTTCGATTACGCTGATGTTCCAATTCGCTGCATTTGATACCATCAACACAGTGATTACGCGGTTGAGTTTCTCCATAACCCTTCGGTACTAATCTCGAACGTCCGATGCCTTTTGCCACCAAGTATTCTATGGCTGCTTGTGCGCGTCTTTGAGACAAATCCAAATTATAAACATCCACCGCACGAGCATCGGTATGCGAAGACAGTTCTATGGTCATTGCTGGATAGCGTTGTAGAATATTCGCCAATTTATCTAAATCTATTGTCGCGTCACGACGTATATCCGCTTTATCGAAATCATAATAAATATGTTCTAATTCTATCACGTCACCTACGGTATAGTTCGTTACATTGGATAATGTCGTCGTTGCTGGGCGGTAAGCCGGAATTGTCACAGGAGCAGGTGTTGATATAACAGATGGAGGTGTTCCGCCGAGCAATAATTTAGTTTGTATCGGCTGCGAGCAATCGACGTTCATCGTAGAGAGGCTTTGTGTAATTGTACCCAAACCAACCTTCTCCCCTTTCAGCGTATAGTCGCAACCACAATCCGCCGGAAAGCTGAATGTGCCATCTGCAGTACTCAATGCTGTGCTGGTTTCGCCCGTGCAACTATTCGTCAGGTAAACCGTTGCATTAGGTATTGATGTGTTATATAATTTATTGATGACCATTCCATTGAGCATCATGTCCGCAGACGCACTCGTTGTATAGTTCACCGAACTGGATATCGCTGCCGACTCACGGCGCATCGGAATAGCGAGTTCTATGCCGTCTTCACAATCGCTTGTCACAAAACGTTTTTCTGCACTGCGATAACCGGATTTTTCTACATATATACAATATTCTTTATTACATTCCAAGTCATAAGTCACCTCGCCTTTCATATCGGTAAGTTTACCTTCGCCCGAAGAGGAAGTACCCGAAGCAGCATCGCCTGATACGATACGAAGTGTGAATTCGCCATCTTTGCCCGGCACGGGTATCAATTTGGCATTAAAAGCATTGTCGCCACTCGCTGCGCCCGTAGTGCCAATGTCACAAGGCACAACACTTACCAAAGCTCCTTTTAGTAAGGAAGTACTTTGCTCGTCATAAGCGTAAATACGTCCGGCATGTAAAGTGCGATTGCCGAGGTCTCCTTTAAAACTATAGATGTCATCGCCACCGGCACCACCTTCACGACTGGAAGATAAATAACCGCTACGCTTAGTAATATCTGTGATAAATCCAAAATCATCTTTTGTGGAATTAATGGGTTTCCCCAAATTCGTTGGTATAGACCATGTTTGCTCTACGTCCTCCGCCCCTATCGGTTGAGCCGAGAAAATATCAAGTCCACCTAAGCCCGCATGACCGTTGGAAGCAAAATACAGCGTACCGTCATCGTGAACGAATGGGAACAATTCATTACCGGGCGTATTGACTTGTTCACCCAAATTCACAGGCGTACTCCATTCTCCATTAGTGAAAGTCGATATGTATAAATCGTGTCCGCCATATCCTCCTTCGCGGTCTGATGATAGATACATGTGTTGACCATCAGCCGACAACGTCGGATGACAGTGGTTGTAAGCATCATCATTAAAAGGTAGTTCCCAGATATTTGACCACTCTTCACCATCCCAGTCTGCTCCGTATATTTTTAGTTTCGTGATTTTTTTAGCATTAAAACCTCGTCTGCCACCTTTGAAATTGTTTCTCGTGAAGTACATTGTACTTCCCGATTGGTCAAAAGTCAATGGTCCTTCATGGAACTTGGAATTTATTATACTTGCTAATGGCAAAGGAACAGAAAAATTCTTGGTCTCACTCCCAATTTCCGCATAAAACAAATCCATAAATTTACCATTCAACCAAGCATCTTCATTCTGCACCGAACGATTGATGCCACGTGTAGATACAAATATCAAACCGTCTTGATAATACGTCGGGCTGAAATCTAAACTTGGCGTATTTAGGTTGGTTTCATTATTTAAAACGACTTGTGCTGTAGCAAATTCTTGGTCGCAAGCATTTGCCAATATTTGTCCTCGACGGTCATTTCCTACCTTACCTTCCTCAGCCGCTTCCAGTGATACCAAAGCATCATATTCCAAATAGTATTTTTTGGCTTGTTCGCATTTGCCATTCGCTTGAAGAGCTTGAGCGTAATATAGTCGATAGAGTGCTTTGTCGCTACTCTCCACTATTTGGGCATAATACAATTCTGCATTCCGATAATCGCCTATCAAACGATAACTGTTTGCCAAACGGATCATCGTTTTACGATCTAACTTCCCTTCTTCGCCAACAGTCGATTTGTATTCCGAAATCGCTGTACCATAACCCAATTCTTTGTATAATTTATCAGCTTTGTTATCATCTTGACCATAGCCTACAAAAGAAAAACTCAACAATAATAGCAAAGCCACAAAATATCTTTCTAATTTCATAGCTGTTATAATTTTTTGTATTCTAATCATAATTATTTCTTTATTCGATATATCCCTTAATTGAAAAATGAGGGCGTATCCCCTAACGGGGTCGGGCTATCCGGCACTCTCTCCGCTTCGCTTCGTTCAAACAACACCTCCTATCCCTTACGCAAAAAATGTGAATTGACATCTTTGTATAAAATCACAAAGCGTTCGTTTCGTCAGTTTTACAAAATTACTAAAAAATCAGCGTTTTACCTCATTTAGGAACGCGACATAAATAACTTTACTTTCTTGGGTAGATTATTTTGTGCTTAGTTTTCGTCTTGAAAGAAGGCGTTTATCCGGATAAATAACTGATTTCAAGATGGAAAATAAGTGCAAAAGAAGCAGCCAAAAGGTAAAGTTATTTATGTCGCGTTCCTTTAGCCGCCTGTCCTCTATAAAAAGTATAACCGGCACACAGATAGGGTATTATCCTATATCGTGTGCCGGTCTTGGTTAATTTTGTATTTTAGGGATGAAAAGACGGTTTTTAAAGGAAGTTTGAATTCTTATTATCTCCTCATTAGAAGAAGAACCGAGGGTTTAGCATTTTCTTGTTTCTGCTTCTGAAGCAGTATTCTGCCATGATTTCAAAAGTACCTTGATTATAGTCTTGTAGTTCGGTGAGGCTGTAGTCATAGCCCATTCCGATGCGGAACTGTTCGGCAGCTTGGAAGAATAACAGACCATCTATGGAATCCCCCAAACGCCAGGTGGCTCCTACGCCGAAGGCATCTAAGAAGATGAACATGGCGTTGATATCCATATCAAAGGGTGCAGCTACATCTGCGAACTCATCGGAGGATAAACCGACGTACTTAATCAATGCCGCAGGTTTGAATTGTATCTTCTCACTAATATTGAGTAGTCCACCCATCATGACATATAAGTGACGGCGGTCTTTATAAGAATAGCCTTCAAAGCCATCTTCGCCATAATCTATTTCATGGCTGAGTAGTGTCGGTATAGAGACTCCGGCATAAAAAGTCTCGGTATTATAATACAAACCACCACCAAAGTTGGGGTAGTATTGGTTGATACCTTCATAGGAGACTGTCGGGTCATTGCCATCTGTGGTATTGGCAAGGTGCCCATCGTAGCGATGTGAGATGACTGAACCGACTACACCAATACTCAAATGCCCTTTGCCGACTTTAGGGCGATAAGCATAAGCGATATTACCACGCCAAGTGCCGAGTAAGCCTAAGACATCACGTTCGATACCAATACCCAAACCCACACGTTGGTCGAATAAAGGGGTATGGAAGTTGACGCTCGTTGTCGTTGGTGCGCCTTCTATGCCCACCCACTGGCTACGGTATAAGGCACTTACACAGGCTACTTCCTTAGAACCCGCATAGGCAGGATTCAAAGGCAGCTTGTTGAACATAAAATTGGTGTATTGTGCTTCCTGTTGGGCAAACATACCACCGGCAAACAATAAGACCAATGCCGCCGACATCCACATTTGCAGGGCTGCTGTCTTCGTGTACTTATTTATGTACTCATTTATCATTTTCATAGTTTCACGGTTTAATTTAATGAGTGAATTGTGAATGAGTGAATTGTGAATGAGTGAATTGTGAATGAGTGAATTGTGAATGATTCACTCATTATTATTTCGCTTTCAATAGTATTCATCATTCAATCATTCATCATTCAATCATTATTATTATTACAAGTGTAAATATAGCAATTTCCTCTGGCTTTTTATAAAAGCATTTTTATGATAACATTTTTTTAAGTACCAACATCTCTTGAGATGGACTGTATTAAAACACAGAAGCCGCTCCCATAAGGGAGCGGCTTGTCTGTGTCAGTTTTTGCTATCGTTATCGCTGAATCATTATAAAGCCTTGTAATGGTTCGAGCGTATCATTTAATTTCAATACATAGTAGTAAGTACCTTCTGGTAAGTCTTTACCGTTGTAAGTACCACTCCACGAGTTGGTGTAACCTCTTTGTTCGTAAACTTGGTCACCCCAGCGGTTGAAGACTACTAATTTATTGGTCGCGTATTCATTATTACCCAAGCATGGTATCTCGAAGTTGTCGTTCATACCGTCTCCGTTCGGTGTAAAGACATTTGGTATCTCACAAGCCAATGGTGCCATCACGTCGATGACGACTCTTGCTTCTGAACAAACATCTTCGCAAACCGTACTACAGACCATATAAGTAAACTCTACTGTACCGTAGAAGCCCGGTGTCGGGATATAGTTGAAGGTACCGTCTCCGTTATTGGTCAAGCTGCCCATGCCGTCTCCGCCGGTCAACTCTTCCATTACCGTAATCGTGTAATCTGCTCCGTATAAGCCACCGATATCATCGTTGTCTAATACGTCGTAGCTCATCAACTGATCGCCTCTATCAATAGCTGTTACGTCATCCGTAGCAATGACTTCATCAGCAACTACAATGATCATCTCATCGCTGTCAATACCACCACAAGCGCCGTTGTTCAATGTCCAGATGAAGACGTTTTCGCCTACTATCAAGTCACTGACTGTCGTTGTGCCTGCATCAGGATTGGCTATGGTCGCACCCGTTGGGCTTGTCCACATACCTGCTCCGTTGCTTGGTACTGTCGCACTAATGCTTGCTACATCACCACAGACTGCCATGTCAAGACCAGCATCTGCTTGGTTACCTGTTTGTGACTCATCTACTGTCAACAAGGTCTCTGCGAAGGCTGATGTACAACCGACGACATCTGCCATCACATAGTACATGCCCGAATCGCCCATGCCAACATTCGGTAAGGTTACCGTAGCTCCGACTCCTACTACTGTATTTGTCGTTGCACTGTACCAAGTATAAGTTACACCCGGTACCGGATCACCGACCATCAAGTTCACATCACCACCTTCGCAAGTAGGTCCGTCATTGATTGCCATCGGTGCAGCAGGTATGCTATTAACCACTACAACTACTGCCCCAGACAATTCTGATGAGCAACCGTTGAGCGTTACATAAACGTAGTATTCACCAGCGTTCGACAAGGTCGCTACCGGTATAATCGGATTCGCCAAGTTCGAGGTGAAGCCAGCAGGTCCGAACCATGTGTAAGTCGCACCCGGTATAAAGGTCGTACTCAACTGTAATGGCTCTCCTTCGCAAATCGGCGTACTTGCCGTTGCAACAGGCTGTGCAGGCATTGGTGTTACATTCACTACTGTCGGTGCAGATGGTGATGAATTACATCCGCCTATACTCGCTACTACGGTGTAAACACCATTATTGCTCATGCTCGCAGCAGGTATCACCGGATTCTGTGTTGTCACAGGATTACCATTGACCAACCAAGGCGTACCGTTGAAGAACCAAGTGTAGCTAATTGCTCCACCGGTCGTGTAAGCACTACCCGGTGTTTGTGTAAAGAACTGAACTGCATCACCTTCGCAAACTTGACCGCCTGCCGTTGTATTAGTAACAACCGGTGCCGATAATTCTTCGAAGTTCACCTCTACAGGTTCAGATTCAGAAGTACAACCTTGTACATCTTCACAGACCACGTACCACATACCTTCATCGTAGAAGCTACTGTTCGCACCTATCGTCGCTTCAAAGACACTCGTTATAGGTCCGTTTCCGTCAGGTCCTATCCATTGATAGCTATCACAGACTACATCTGTTCTCAAGACTAGTGAACCGCCTGCACATGAAGCATCTACTACGAGGTTCGGTGTATCCGGTGCTGCATTGACTACCAAGCGTACCGGTACACGTGTCTCGCTCACGCAATTGAAGCCACATTCTGCCCAGAAGGTATATACACCCGGTGCATAGTCTTCTGCGTTTGCAGGTGATAATGGTGCATCTATACCCAACATGTTACCGCCAACTGAAGCATCCCACCAACTAATGTTTGTGGAAGTACCCGTCGCCAATTCTGTCATGTATTGGATGTCACCGAATCTTACAGAGTATTCTGTACCCGCAGGTGCGCTGTTACCCGGTGAACCGGCTGCTATCGCATTCTGGTCATTGCTATCTTTCAACTCTACTATCCAGTTGCCGCTGTTCAAGCCGGCAAGACCTGTCGGACTTAACATCGTTGTAAAGTTGTATAAACCACCGCTATTACCGACACAACCCGTAATCGGACTGATGAACTCGGTTATATTACCCAGTGGGTCTGTCACTCTAATGTCTATATCGCTTTCGCATGAGGCACCTTCTATACGGAAGAACAATCTCAATTGAACACCTGTAATCTGTGTACCGACCGGAACACCCGGGTCAGCAAAGATTAATGGCGGGTTGTCTGCGTAAGACTCTGTATCCATCGTACCGATGAAGATGTCTTCATCAGATACTAATTGTATCGTATCAAAGGTGGTCACTAAGTCACCACTGAAACATTCTGCGAATAAGCCTTGACCTTGCGGTATGTTATCACCTTCACAGATGACGTAGTCTACTGGATTCAACGGTTCGCCTACTGTCTCGACTTCTACTGTCGTCGTGGCTACTGCTGAACTACAACCATTCACCGTGACAACTAATTCGTAAGTACTTGTACTTTGAATGTTATAAATCACAGGATTCTGTGCCGTAGAGACCAGATTACCATTCTCATCCGTCCAGCTGTATGTTCCACCCGCAGGTATTGGTCCGCCGAGCAATTGTGCATCGTCACCAATACATAATGGACCGTTGTTGGTCGCACTCGCTATCGGTGTTTCGTGAACCGTTACATAAGCTAAGTCAGATACTTCTGATATACAGTCTCCTACCGTTACATAGACCGAGAATGGCTGTGCCGTACTCGATGCTACTGTAATTGTAGAGGATGTGCCACTGTCAATTGTCGCACCTGTTCCATCTATCCAAGTGTAAACCGTTCCGGCTGGATAAGACTGCGGTACGCTCAAGACGATGTTTTCGCCTTCACAGACCTCAGCTGAAGCCACCGCTATCGACGGTCTCGCAGGTGCATCTGTAATCACGACTACATTCACAGAAGCTGTTGCACTACAACCGCTTGCTGTGGTCACTGTTACCGTATAAGTACCATTGCTGTTGACATCTGCATTGGCAAGTACCGGATTCTCAGCATTCGATGTGAAGCCGTTTGGTCCTGTCCATGAGTATGCCGCGCCACTTCCTGCTCCTTCTGCATTCGCAAATAAGTACAAGTCACCGCCTTCGCAATTGTTCTCTAATTCATAGCTTGGTGCAAGATTAGCTGCATCGTAAACATCCAGATTGTAAACATCTGATTGTACTGTACAACCGTCAACTGTTACCGCTACGCTATATCCGCCTTCATGTGTTGAAGCATCTACAGGACTGATGACCAATTGGTTCGAGTTTTCACCCGTTACGTTCGATAAGTTACCCGCAGGTGTACTACCGTCGTAGAACCAAGCATAACCTGTCATGTTGCCACTGTAAGTCGGTATCGTCAAGACGATTGTTCCACCTTCGCAACTTGGTCCGCTACTTGTTATTACCGGCTCTTCAAGTGCCGTAAAGCTAATATCAACCGGCGCGCTCACTTCTGAGCTGCAAGTCATGCCGTCTCCATAAGTAACCGTATAGTAAGCTGTCCATTCTCCTGCTTCGGTCACTTCTATACAACCGTCTCCGTTCGTCATAGTCGATTGCTCGCTTGTCGAACCAGAAGGTGGTATAAAGGTATAATCTATACTCGTCGCACCCGGTATATCATTTAAGCCAGTACTGATACATAAGGTAACAGTTTCGCCTAAGCATACAGGTGAGTTATGTTCAATCGCCGGTGCAGGTGGTGCCGCTACTACTGTTACCGTCACTGGTACTCGGTCCGATGGACAAGCGTCACCGCATTGTGCCCAGAACGTGTGTACGCCTGCTGACATGTTCTCTGTATCAGGTGTGTAAACACTACCCTGACCTAACATATCACCACCGATTTCTGCATCCCACCAAGTTAAGTTACCTGATGCGCTGCCTGACAATTCGTATTCATACGTCAATGCTCCGTAACGTGCCCAGAATTCATCCGCGCCAACGTTTTGGTCATCTGTATCTTTCAAATTCACTGTCCAACTACCTACTGTGCTGGCATTAATTACCGTGTTCGGTGCATAGTTAATGGTCGCTGTGTAGTTGTTTGCGGCTGTACCGTTACAAGTTGTGAACGGTCTGAACTCTGTCGCTACACCTGTTGGGTCAATGACCTCAAGGACGATGTCGCTTTCGCAAGAGTTACCGAAGGTCGTCAAGACAATGTCTAATGTTACATTTGTAATCACTGCTCCAGCAGGAATACTTGGTACTACTGGCGGTGCGTAGTTTGGTCCAGGATATGGCATTGAGCCGTCTCCGTAAGCCTCACTGTCGCCAAAGCCAATCGGTACATCCACATCTGATACTAAGCTTACACGCTCTACGGTAGTTTGTTCGTCCGAACAAACGGCAGAGATGCCTGTACCCGCAGGTATGCTTTCGCCTTCACAGATGGTCAAGTCGATGACACTTGATGGTACATCAGGTATAGCTTCTACTTCTACCATGATGAAGTTCGACGGTGCTGATGCACAGCCCGTTTCACCACTCACCACAACTACTGTATAAGCTCCACCGTCAGCTACTGTCGCTGCATCCGTTACCAATACATTTGGTGTCGTGGTTACTGCAAAGGGTTCACCCATCGCACCGGCATTATAGTACCACTCGTAGGTGACATCCGTGCCGCTAACCGGTGCTGTTACAGATAATTCAAGTATATCGCCTTCGCACAATTCTACATCATTGGCAACCAATTCAGGTGTATCAGGTTGTCCGACTACCTCGACTATCAAGGAAGCAGGTGCGCTAATACAACCTTGCGCGCTAACCAAACTTAAGGTGTAAACACCTGCGTCTGATTCATCAACGCTTGGTAAGAAGACCGTTGGCATTGTTGCATCGGTAGTAATACCGGAGTAAGTAAAGCCGTTTGGTCCGCTCCATGTGTATTCCATGCCCGCAGTCAAGTTCGCTGCACTCAACAATACATCATCGCCTTCGCAATAAGTACCGCCACCAGTCAAGTCAGTAGGTGCAGGTGCAGGATTGATATCCAAGTTAAATACATCTGATGTCAATTCACATCCGTCAACATTCACCGTTACAGTGTATGGTCCGTTGTGTATCGCTGCATCCGCAGGATCTATTGTAATTGCATTGGTATTTAGACCAGAGATGTTCACTGTTGTTTCACTTGGTGTACTCCAAGTGTAACTCACTGATGAACCTTCGTAAGCTGTGATGCTTAAGGTCACTTCTCCGCCTTCACAACCTGTATCCGTCGCTGCTATTACAGGCTCGGATATTGGGTCTTGAATGTCTGTGATGACATTCGTAGAGGCTTCTGTGCTACATCCTTCTGCGTCGGTCACAATAACAGTGTAAACACCATTGTCTGCTGCCGTTGCATTTACTATCACTGGATTCTCAGCATTCGAGGTGAAACCATTTGGTCCGGTCCAGTCATAAGTCAATGGCTGTACGCCTGTCGCATTGGCTGTCAACAACAGATCTGCTGATGCGCAGTCTGCGTTCAAGCTGTAAGATGCCTCAGGTGATACTATCGGTGCTGCATTTATTTCTAAATTGTAAGGATCCGATGTCAATGTACAACCGTCAATCTCTATCGTTACGCTGTATTCGCCACTGTGTAGTGCCGCTGATACAGGGCTGATGCTGATGCTTGGCGTGTTCAAGCCAGAGATACCCACAGTCACACTGTTTGGTGTACTCCATGTGTAAGTCACCGATGAACCTTCGTAAGAAGCTATGCTCAAGATGACTTCGCCACCTTCACAAGTATTCTCACTTGCCGTAATCACTGGCTCTGCTACTGTATCGCTGATATTGTCTATCACATTCGTAGAGGCTTCCGTGCTACAACCCGATGCGTCTGTTACGATAACCGTGTAAACACCGTTAGCCGCTGATGTCGCATTGACAATAACAGGATTCTCTGCATCTGATGTGAAGCCGTTTGGTCCACTCCAGTCATAGGTCAATGGCGGTATGCCCGTTGCATTGGCTGTTAAGAGTAAGTCCGCTCCAGAGCAATCAGCATTTAAGCTGTAAGATGCTTCCGGTATCACTATCGGTGCAGGATTCACATCCAAATTGAATGGTGCAGAGACCAATTCACAACCGTCAATATTCACAGTAACACTATAAGTACCACCGTGTATCGTAGAAGAGACCGGATTGATGGTCAATTCATTGGTATTCATACCGGACATATCCACTGTCGTACCGCCCGGAGTTGTCCAAGTGTAAGTCACTGACGAACCTTCGTAAATGCCTACGCTCAAGACGACTATATCGCCTTCACAGCCGATACCCGATGCACTAATCACTGGTTGTGCCTCCGGGTCTTCTATATTCAAGACTTCTACGCCTGTCGTAAAGCTACATCCGTTAGCATCCGTGACCGTCACAGTGTATGTACCGTTATTGTCTGTTGTCGCATTGGCGATACCCGGATTCGCTAAACTAGAAGTGAAGCCGTTTGGTCCTGTCCACTCGTAAGTGTATGGTGCAGTACCATTAGAGGCATTCGCTTCTAAAGTAACATTAGAGAAGGAACAATCTGCATTCAGACTGTAATTCGCTGTCGGTGCTGCCGACGGTGAATCGTTGATGTCTAATTCGTAGTTCGCGCTTAATTCACATCCGTTGACAGATACTGTTACAGTGTACGTACCATTGTGTACGCCTGCATCTGTAGGATCTATTGTTATTGCATTAGAACTCAAGCCAGAAATGTCTTGTGTCGTACCGTTTGGCGTTGTCCAAGTATAAGTCACTGACTCATCTTCGATAGCCGGTACACTCAAGGTCACTTCTCCACCTTCACAACCACTGTCGGTCGATGTAATCACAGGCTGCTCTTGAGCAATGACTTTGATAATCGCCGTTGCTGTCGTGCTACAACCTTCTGCATTACTGACCGTCAAGGTATAAGTACCGGATTGTCCGGCATGTACGCTTGGAATAGTCACTGATGGTGATTCGCCAGCTACGGTTACACCAGAAGCACTGAAGCCTTCCGGTCCGTTCCATTCGTAAGTACTACCGGTATCTGCACCCGATACTATACTTGCTAAGGTAATATCACTGCCTTCACAGTAAACGCCACCACCCGCAAGGGCAATAACTATTGGTGAAGCATTGATGTCAAGGTTGTATGGAGCAGAACTCAACACGCAACCGTCAACCGTTACTGTAACACTGTATATACCATTATGTGCTGCTGCATTCGCAGGACTAATCGTCAACTCATTGGTATTCAAACCAGAGATGTCTTGTGTCGTACCGCCAGGAGTCGTCCAAGCGTATTCTACTGATGAACCTTCGTAAGCTGTTACCTTTAAGGTAACATCACCGCCTTCACAACCAGCTCCCGCTCCAGTAATTACTGGTTGCGCTACTGGATCTTCTATGTTCAAGACTTCTACTGCTGCTTCTGTACTACAACCATTGGCATCCGTGATAATAACGGTGTAAGTACCGTTGCTCTCAGTTGTCGCATTCGCGATACCTGGATTCGGTAAGGTTGATGTAAAGCCGTTTGGTCCGGTCCAGTCATACGTGTATGGTGCTGTACCGCCCGTTACCATTGTATTCAATTCTATATCAGCATAAGAACAATCTTCATTCAATACATAAGACGCTGAGGCATTTGCCTCTGGTGACTCATTGATGTCAAGATTGTATGCTGCTGATGTCAAGCTGCAACCATCGACCGTAATCGTTACGGTATAATCTCCATTGTGGAGTGCCACAGTTGCAGGGTCTATCATAATCTCATGCGTATTCAAGCCAGAGATGTCAACTGTTGTACCGTTTGGTGTCGTCCAACTGTAAGTGACCGATACGCCTTCGTAAGACGGTACACTCAAAGTAATTTGACCACCTTCACAACCACTGTCACTGCTCACAATCACTGGTGCAGTTTGTGGTATTACATCTATTGTCGTAGAGTATGGTGCACTGCTGCAACCGTTCTCATTCGTTACGACTAAGGTGTAAGTTCCTGCATCTTCAGGTGTAATTGCAGCTATCGCTAATGGAATAGTTCCTGCTGTACCCAAGGCACCGGAGTGACTCAAGCCGTTAGGTCCTGTCCATTCGTAAGTACTACCCGGTGTTGCGCCTTCTACGATTGCTGTCAAGGTCACGTCTCTGCCTTCGCAGTAAACATCACCACCGAGGATACTGATAACCTCTGGTGAAGGATTGATGACTAAGTTATAGGCGCCAGATGTCAGTACACAACCATCAACTGTTACTTCTACGATATATTCTCCATTGTGAAGCGCGGCTGAACTCGGATCTATTGTCAATGTACTTGTATTGATACCAGATACATTCACATCACTTGGTACAGTCCAAACGTAGTCAACGTCGCTACCACTGTAAGTGGTGACACTCAAGATGACTTCGTCACCTTCACAACCCGTCTCACTTGCTGTGATAACCGGCTGGTCAACTGGGTCTGCTATGTCCAAGACTTCTACGCCTGCTGTTACGCTACATCCGTTAGCATCTGTAACGACTACTGTGTAAGTACCGTTGTTGTCCGTTGTTGCATTTGCAATGCCCGGATTCGCTAAGGTCGATGTAAAGCCGTTCGGTCCTGTCCACTCGTAAGTATATGGTGCCGTGCCGCTTGATGCATTCGCCTCTAAAGTAATGTTAGAGAAAGAACAATCTGCGTTCAGGTTGTAAGTCGCCTCTGGTGTTGCCTCTGGTGATTCGTTAATATCCAAGTTGTATGCTGCTGATGTCAAGCTGCAACCATCAACCGTAATCGTTACGGTGTAATCTCCATTGTGGAGTGCCGCAGTTGCAGGGTCTATCATAATCTCATGCGTATTCAAGCCGGAGATGTCAACTGTTGTGCCGTTTGGCGTTGTCCAACTGTATGTTACTGATACGCCTTCGTAAGCAGGTACACTCAAGGTAATCGCACCGCCTTCACAACCGCTGTCATTGCTGACAATAACGGGTGCTGTTTGTGGTACTACATCTATCGTGGTAGAGTATGGTGCACTGCTGCAACCGTTCTCATTACTGATAGTCAAGGTGTAAGTGCCTGCATCTTCAGGTGTAATCGCTGGTATGTCTAATGGAACAGTCGTTGTACCTACTGTACCGGAGTGGCTCAAGCCATTAGGTCCAGTCCATTCGTAAGTACTACCTGCTGTTGCACCTTCTATAGTCGCTGTCAAGGTTACATCATTACCTTCGCAGTAAACATCACCGCCGAGGATACTGATAACCTCAGGTGAAGGATTGATGACCAAGTCATAGACATCAGAAACCAATACACAACCATCAACTGTCACCGCTACGCTGTATGCTCCATTGTGGAGGTCAGCTGAACTCGGATCTATTGTAATGGTACTTGTATTTGCACCGGATACATTATCCATGCTTGGTAATGTCCAAACGTAGTTGACATCGCTACCACCATAAGTGGTGACACTCAAGACAACTTCGTCACCTTCGCAACCCGTATCACTTGCTGTGATAACCGGCTGGTCAACAGGATCTGCTATATCCAAGACTTCTTCTCCTACTGCTACGCTACATCCGTTAGCATCCGTGACCGTCACAGTATATGTACCGTTGTTGTCTGTTGTTGCATTTGCAATACCCGGATTTGCTAAAGTTGATGTAAAGCCGTTCGGTCCTGTCCACTCGTAAGTGTATGGTGCCGTACCGCCTGATGCATTCGCCTCTAAAGTAATGTTAGAGAAAGAACAATCTGCGTTCAGGTTGTAAGTCGCCTCTGGTGCTGCCTCTGGCGATTCGTTAATATCTAAATTATACGGTAATGAAGTCAATACGCATCCGTTGACTGTTACGCTTACCGTGTATTCTCCATTGTGTAGATCTGCACTTGCAGGATCTATCATAATCTCATGTGTATTCAAGCCGGAGATGTTCTCGGTCTCACCGTTTGGTGTTGTCCAAGTGTAAATTACATCCAAGCCTTCATAAGCTGTGATACTCATGGTGATTTCTCCGCCTTCACAACCACTGTCGCTACTCACGATTTCAGGTTGTGTCTGACCGACAACATCCACTGTTACCGAATATGGCTCAGAAACACAGCCCTCTGCTGATGTTACTGTCAAGGTGTAAACGCCGGCATCTGCCTCCGTTACATTCGGTAAGGTCAAATTACCACCGACTAAGGCACTGTACTCAAAACCGTTTGGTCCTATCCATGTGTAAACACTACCAGGTCCGGCATTTTGTACGATGCTCGCAAGGGTCACATCTGTACCTTCACAGTAGGTGTCTCCACCAAGTATGCTGACAATTGCTGGTAATGGATGTACCGTTACCGTTGTAATCGCAGCTCCGGAAGCACAACCTCCAACCGTAGCGATAACTTCATAAGTCGTCGTTACGTCAAGACCGTAAATCACAGGATTCTGTTCCGTAGAGACTAATACGCCTCCACTGTACCACTCGTAGCTTGCACCAACTAAGTCACCTGCTATCAATTGTACGTCATCACCAGCGCAAATCGCACCGTTATTATCTGCACTCACAACAGGTATCGCATTGATACTTACTTCGTGTGCTATGCCTTCTTCCGCTATACAACCATCTGCGCTCGTGTAGCTGACAGTGAAACCGCCGCTTACGTAAGCAAAGTCACCAGGATTAATCGTTACACAACCGTTCTCATCAACCTCAAGAGCAGAAGATGTGCTCGTTGAATTTGGTGGTGAGATGGTGAAAGTCGCATCTGCGTAATCATGGTAGTTACTTGTACAGAGTGTGAACGGCTCGCCTTCACATACGATCTCTGGTCCATCTATTGACGCTGAGGGTAAGGCTTCGTAAACATCTACATCTACTGATGCAGTACCAGGACAACCACTTGTAGTCGTAACTACTAAAGTATAAGTACCGGAAGCCGCCAAGGTCACATTCGATACCACAGGATTCTGTGCATTCGACGTGAAACCGTTTGGTCCAGTCCATGAGTAGGTCAATTCTCCGTTGAAGCTACCTGCGTTCAAGACATTACCTGTTAAAGGTATATCTGAACCGATACATACAGGTGTCGGTGCAAAGACCGTCACTTGTGGTCCGTCGAAAGTAACTGTTGTACTCGCGCCTTCTGATGTACAGCCGTTGAGCGTCGTGTAAACCGTGTAGGTCGTCTCCGCACTCAAGTCGAATACATAAGGATTCTGATCAGTTGATACTAAGTCATCTCCTGTGTACCACTCATAGGTCGCACCAGGTACATCACCTGCAAATAACTGAACTGGCTCACCGAAGCAAATCGGTCCGCTATTCCATGCCGTAGCTTCAGGTATCGGATTGATATTCACAACAAACGGTACACCCGGTTCAGCAGCACAGCCGCTGGCATCCGTGTAAACCACTGTGAATGCTCCGCTTACGTAAGCAAAGTCACCAGGATTGATGGTCACACAACCTTCTTCGTCAACTTCAATTGCAGAAGAAATACTGGTTGAGTTCGGCGGTGATACCGTAAAGGTCGCACCACCATAATCGTGGTAATTGCTCGTACAGAGTGTGAAGCTCTCGCCTTCACATACGATCTCCGGTCCGTCTAAGCCCGCAGGTGGTAAAGCATTATAAACATCTACATCAACTGATGCTTCGCCGATACAATCGCTCGTCGTATTTACCGTCAAGGTATAAGTACCTGCATCCGCAAGGGTCGCATTGGCGATAAATGGATTCTGTGCATTTGATGTGAAGCCGTTTGGTCCAGTCCATGAGTAAGTAATAACACCGTTGAACTCTTCTTCATTCAAGACTAAGCCCGTCAATTGTATATCTGAACCGATACATACAGGTGTCGTTGCAAAGACCGTTACTTGTGGTCCGTCAAACATTACTGTTGTAAAGTTCAAGGCAGAAGTACAACCGTTTAAGGTCACATAGACTCCAAAGGTCGTCTCTTCTTCTAAGTCATATACTATCGGATTCTGATTCGTAGAAATCAGTACATTATCCTCATTATACCACTCATAAGTCGCACCAGGTACGTCACCTGCAAATAATTGTACAGGCTCTCCGTAACAAATCGGTCCGCTATTCCATGCCGTAGATTCAGGTATCGGATTGATACTCACTACGAATGGTACACCTTCTTCAGATTCGCAACCATTCGCATTGGTATAAAGTACCGTGAAGGCTCCGCTTATATAAGCTTCGTCTCCTGCATTGATGGTCACACATCCTTCTGCGTCAACTGCAAGTGCAGATGATACGCTTGTTGAATTCGGTGGTGAGATGGTAAATGAACCGCCAGGATAATCCTCGAAGCTACTTGTGCATAAGGTGAAGCTTTCACCTTCACATACGATATCCGGTCCGTCTATCGCAGCAGCAGGAAGTACGTCATAGACTTCTACTTCTACTGTTGCTGTTCCTTGACATTCACCAGTTGTGTTCACCAATACGGTATAAGTACCTGCATCCGCAAGGCTTGCATTCGCTATCACAGGATTCTGTGCATCTGATGTAAAGCCGTTTGGTCCTGTCCACTCATAACTGATGAAACCGGTAAAGTCTTCTATATTGGCAATCTCAGCTGTCAAGACGATGTCTTCGCCTGTACAAACTGGTGTGTTCTCTGTCGCTATCACCTCAGGTCCTTCTAAGACTACTGTCGTGAAGTTTGAAGAAGTACAGCCATTCACTGTTACATCTACTACGAAGGTCGTCTCTTCCGTCAAGTACGTTATCACAGGATTTTGCTCCGTAGAGAACGGTGTGAACGGATTGTTTTCAGAGTACCAAGCGTAAGTCGCGCCATCTACAGGTCCGGCAAATAACTGAACGTCATCACCGTAGCAAATCGGTCCGCTGTTTTGTGCTGTTGCTTGTGGACGCTCTTGAAGCGTTACCGTAAACGGTATGCCTTGTTCAGATTCGCAACCATTCGCATTCGCATAAGTCACTGTCCAGTCTCCGCTTACATAAGCAGGATCGTCTGGTGTTACTGTAATACAACCATTCGCATCAGCTGGTATCGCTGAACTCACACTACTCGAATTCGGTGGTGAGAACAAGAATGTTCCGCCAGGATGGTCGAAGTAACTACTTGTACATAAAGTGAAGCTTTCTGCTGCAAGTAAGTCACCAGCCAAACATACGTATTCAGGTCCTTCTATCGTTGCCGCAGGCAATACCTCATAAACCTCTACTTCTGTCGTTGCTTGTCCTTGACAAGTACCGGAAGTTGTAGCTATCACTGTATAAGTACCTGCATCTGCAAGTGTCGCATTCGCTATAACCGGATTCTGTGCCGTGGAGGTGTAACCGTTTGGTCCAGTCCATTCGTAGCTAACAAATCCGGTGAAGTCACCTGCGTTCAATATCTCTGCCGTCAAGACGATGTCTTCGCCCGTACAAACAGGTGTATTATCGGTTGCTTCTACTATCGGTCCTTCTAATATAACCGTCGTTAGAGCAATTGATGTACAACCGTTCACCGTAAGGTGGACTTCATAAGTCGTCTTAGCCGTCAAGTCGGTTACTGTCGTATTCTGGTCTGTAGAGAACGGTATTGGATTACCTTCTGCATACCACTCGTAAGTCGCACCTTCTACATAACCAGCTGTCAAGGCTACATTGTCACCGTAACAGATTGGTCCGTCATTGTCTGCCGTAGCTACCGGTAATGGCTGGATAGTTACCGTAAACGGTACGCCTTGCTCAGATGCACAACCGTTGGCATCTGTGTATTCTACTGTCCAATCACCGCTTACATAAGCAGAACTCAATGGATTAACCGTAATACAACCGTTAGCATCAGCTGCTATCGCTGAACTTACACTACTTGAATTCGGTGGTGAGAACAAGAATGTTCCACCAGGATAATCGAAGAAGCTACTTGTACATAGGGTGAAGCTTTCGCCTTCACAGACATATTCTTCGCCTTCTATTGTTGCAGCAGGTAAGGTGTTATATACTTCTACTTCTACCGTCGATTGACCTTTACAAGTACCACTGGTCGTCACTAATACGGTGTATGTACCAGCGTCAGCAAGGGTCGCATTCGGAATAACAGGATTCTGTGCCGTTGAAGTGTAACCGTTTGGTCCGCTCCATTCGTAAGTAATGAATCCGTTGAAGTCTCCTTCATTGTCAACAGTCGCTGTCAATTCGATGTCTCCACCTACACATATTGGTGTATTCTCAGTTGCCGTTACTACCGGTCCTTCTAAGATGACATAAGTGTCAGCAGTAGAGACACAACCGTTGACGCTAACCGCTACGGTATAAGTCGTATTCTCTGTTACATTAGTTACCGTTGTATTTTGATCGGTAGAGAATGGAGCTGCATCACCTGATACATACCAAGCGTAAACTGCACCTTCTACATAACCCGATGTTAATTCAACGTCTTCCCCGAAGCAAATCGGTCCGTTATTCTCCGCTGTTGCTATCGGTAAGTCTTGTATTAATAATTCAAATGGAATACCCTCTGCCGAAGAACAACCCTCAGCATCCGTGTAACTCACTGTCCAATCACCGCCTACATAAGCAGGATCTTCAGGTGTTACTGTGATACAACCGTTTGCTCCGGCTGGTATCGCAGAACTTACACTACTTGAATTTGGTGGTGAGAAGCTGAAGCTGCCACCAGGATAATCTGCAAAGCTACTCGTACATAAAGTGAATGGATTGCCTTCGCAAACCACCGCTGGTCCGTCTATCGTCGCAGCAGGTAAAACGTTATATACTTCTACTTCTACACTTGCTACGCCTTGACATTCGCCTGTTGTCGTAACGACTACTGTATAGGTACCCGCATCTAACAATTGAGCGTTTGCTATCGTAGGATTCTGTGCATTCGAGAAGAAGCCGTTTGGTCCTGTCCATTCGTAAGTAATCAATCCGTTGAAGTCAGCAGCGTTCGTTACTGTTGCCGTCAAGACAACTGTTGCTCCTGTACATACAGGCGTATTCTCGCTAACTTCTACTATCGGTCCTTCTAATATCACTTCTGTCTCAGCAGTGGAAGTACAACCATTGACGGTTACTTCTACTACATAAGTCGTATTGGCTATTACGTCCGTAACAACAGGATTCTGTTGTGTTGTGAACGGCTCACTTGCACCGGATACATACCAAGCGTAAGTCGCACCATCAACGATACCTGCAAATAGTTGAACATCCTCGCCGAAGCAAATTGGTCCGTTGTTATCAGCAGTAGCAGTTGGTGCTGCTTGTATCAATACTTCATGCGGGATACCCGGTTCTGAAGCACATCCTTCACCATCCGTGTAAGTAACTGTCCATGCTCCGCTTACATAAGCAGGGCTTTCAGAACTTACCGTGATACAACCGTCAACAGCAGTAATCTGTGATGCCGTGCTGCTTGAGTTCGGTGGTGAATAAGTGAATATCGCGTCTGGGTAGTCACCTGCTGTACTCGTACATAAGGTGAACGGCTCACCTGCACATACGATACTTGGTCCTTCGATTTGTGCCGCAGGCGGCGCATCGTAAACGTCTATATCAATAGAGAATGTTGTCGCACAGCCCGTCAAGGTACTTACCGTTACCGTGTAAGTTCCTGCATCGGCTGCCGTTGCATTCGCTATCGTCGGACTTGCTGCATCTGAGGTGAAACCGTTTGGTCCTGTCCATTCGTAAGTCAATGGCCCGCTTAGGTCAGCTGCATTGGTTACCGTTGTTGTCAAGGTAATGTCGCTACCGATGCAAGCTAAGTCTGCCTCAACTTCTACTATTGGCTGCTCGAATACATCTAATGTATATTCATCTGATAGGAGGCTACATCCGTCAACGGTTACGCCAACTGTGTAAATACCTTCATGTGCTGCTGCCTCTACCGGGCAGATGCTTATTTCATTCGTGTTCTCACCGGTGATGTTCACAGGTGTACCGTTTGGTGTAAACCAAACGTAATCAACACTTGAACCTTCATAAACCGGTACCGATAAAATGATGCACTCGCCTTCACAAGCAGGTCCACTGCTCGCTATTATTGGTAAAGCTTGCGGATTCTCCGCAATAATCACCTCTACTGCGCCTTCTGTCGTACAACCGTTGAAGTCTGTAACTACAACTGTGTATGTACCATTACTGGCTGCTCCAGCATTCGCTACCGTCGCAATATCTAAGGTCGATACAAATCCATTCGGTCCTGTCCAATCATAAGTATATGGTCCAGTTCCGCCCGTAGCATTCGCCGCTAAGGAAATATTGCTGAATGAGCAATCAGGATTCAAGTCGTAAACCACCTCTGGGTCAACTACTGGCGATTCAAAGATGTCTAAGTAATAGCTATCAGAGAAGATAGAACATCCGTCAACGGTTACGCCGACGCTGTAATCACCATCATGCTCGGAAGCAATCGCAGGACAAATTTCTAACATGCTAGAGTTCTCACCAGTAATGTTCACCATCGTTCCATTTGGTGTAAACCATACGTAATTGATGTCTGAACCTTCGTATTGTACTTTCGTACTCAAAGTCACACATTCACCTTCACATACAGGCCCTGTACTTGTAATCACCGGCTCTGGTGGTAATGGCGTAATCGTAATCTCGCCACTGCCTTCCTGTGATTCGCAACCATTCGCGTCTATGTAAGTCACGGTGTAAGTACCGCTTACATAAGCATCGTCTTCTGGTGTAATCGTGATACATCCGTCTGCACCTACTTCTAACATGGAACTAACACTGTTTGAATTTGGTGGAGATACAAAGATGTTCGCAGGATCAATATCATCATCAACTAAGCTCAAGCAAATCTCTACAACATTGCCATCACAAACCGTTGGACTTGGTACTATCGGTGCAGGTGCACCATCAGTAATCACTAAGGTCACTGGTGTACGCTCGCCTTCACAGCTTGCATTACCACAACTCGCATAGTAGGTGTAAGTGCCCGCAGCAAAGTCATTATAACCCGCTGGCATAAATGGACTGCCTGTGCCAATCTGGTTGCCGCCATTGAAGGCATCGTACCAAACTACTTCCGTACCATCTGCACATGTTGCCAATAAGCCGAGTGTTGATGCATCAGACACTATATTTCCTTCACAGATACTGTAAGCCTCCACTACTGGTGGTGCAGGTACTGAGAATATTTCTAAATCATAAGTCGCTGTCAATACACATGGCTCACTACCGATAGATGGTAAGATGCTTACCGTCACTGTGTATGTACCGTTGTTGGTTACATCAGCAGGATCTAAAATCAAGATGTTTGTATTGGAACCAGCACTGTTCGGTATCGCTCCACCACTGAATGTCCAAGTGTAACTTACATTCGGTCCAACATATTGGTCGATGCTTAGGATAACTTCTCCGCCTTCACAGACAGGTCCACTGCTCGTAATCACCGGATCCGGTTGTGAATCTTCAACCAATAAGACTTGAATCTCATCCGTTGCCGTACAGCCATTACTGTCTGTTATCACAACAACATAACTACCATTGTCTGCCGTACTTGCATTCGCAATTTCAGGCATCGCCAAGGTTGACGTAAAGCCGTTTGGTCCTGTCCATGCGTAAGTGTAATCAGGTGTACCGCCAGTTGCTTCAGCACTCAAGAATACATCAGATGGTGTACAATCACCAGCCAAATTGTAATCTACGCTTGCTTCAACCACCGGGGCAGGACTGATACAAACTGTCGCATCGCCTTCTACCGTACATCCGTTAGGATCGGTAATGATAAGTGTATAAACGTCTCCGTTCTCTGCCGTTCCTGCTGTTATGACAGGCTCAGAATTGTTGGAGAAGAAATCGCCACTTGGATCGTACCAATTATAGGTCGAACTTGGATCAGCATTGACAATAACAAATTGTGCGTCTTCACCTTCACAGACACAGTCTGTTTCAATGACAGGGTCATTCGGTAAGTCGTAAATCGTTACTGTTGCTTCTCCAGGTTGTGATGTACAACCGTTAGCATCTATATATACTACTGTGTATGTTCCACTCACATAACCTTCATTATCAGGTAATATCGTTGCACATCCGTCAACAACATCCAGCATAGAACTTTGGCTGTTTGAATTCGGTGGTGAGATAAAGATGTCTGAATCAGGAATACCATCAGTTGATAAGCTTAAGCAAATCTCTACTGGCTGTCCGTTACAAGCTTCTACATCTGGTACTACAGGGGCAGGTGATGAATTAACATCTACTACGACTTCGCCTTCGCCAGTACAACCAGCAGGTGAAGTAACTACTACTGTATAAGTACCATTATCTGCAACCGTCGCGCCTATTACTATTGGATTCGCTGCTGCTGAACTGAAACCGTTTGGTCCATTCCATGCATAAGTCGAACCAGCAGGTGCGCCTGTTACCACCAAGGATATATCGCCTTGTTCACAAGAGAATTCGGCTGTTGCTGTTATCACTAATTCTTCCGTTATACAAATCTCGCCTTCACCCGTTGCCATGCAACCGTTGGCATCCGTTACAACTACTGTGTAAACGCCTGCATCAGCTGTTGTCGCAGCAGGTATCGATGGATTCGGATTGTTAGAGAAGAACTCTCCAGCAGGAGTTGTCCATGTGTAAGTCGCACCAGCTATCTCATTGGTTAAGATAATTTGTGCCGTCTCACCTTCACAAACAGGTGTACATTCTTCTGCTACTGGTGGATTCGGTAAGTCGTAAATCGTTACCGTTCCTTCGCCAGGTTGTGAAGTACAACCGTTAGCATCAACATAAGTTACTACATAATTGCCACTCACATAACCTTCATCATCAGGTAGTATCGTTGCACATCCGTCAATGACTTCTAACATTGAACTCTCGCTATTTGAATTCGGTGGTGAGATAAAGATGTTTGAATCTGATATGTCATCGGCAGATAGACTCAAGCAAATCTCTACAGTATCACCAGCACAAACCGCTACATCCGGTACTACGGGGGCAGGTGCGCCTTCTGTAATCGTTAAGACTACCGGGCTACGCTCTCCGATACAACCGCCTACGCTACATTCTGCATAGTAAGTGTATGTGCCTATGGTCAAGTTGTTATAACCCGTCGGTAAGAATGGACTACCTGTGCCAATTGGTGAACCACCACTGACACTATCGTACCACAAGGTCGTCTCGCCATCTGCACAACTTGCCATTAAACCAGCATCGTCGCCTGCCAAACTACCTTCACATATTTCATAAGGTGTAACGCCCGGTGCTGTCGGTGATGGTAAGATACATACTGTTGCGTCTCCCATTGCCGTACAACCATTCGCGTCTGTAACAACTACTGTATATACATCGCCATCCATTGCTGTACCCGCAGGTATCGCAGGATTTGGATTGTTCGAGAAGAACGCTCCAGTGGCATCAGTCCATACATAAGTTGAACTCGCATCCTCATTGATAATCGTTAATTGAGCAGCCTCACCTTCGCAGACACATGCTGTCTCTACTACCGGTGGATTCGGTAATGGATTGATGGTCACCTCACCTTCGCCAGGTAAAGAAGTACAACCATTAGCATCTACATATACTACTGTGTATGTTCCGCTCACATAACCTTCGTCACCAGGTGCTATTATTGCACATCCGTCAACTACATCCAACATACTTTCCATACTGTTGGAATTCGGTGGTGAAATAAAGATGTTTGAATCAGCTATGCCATCGGCAGATAGACTCAAGCAAATCTCTACTTCCTCTCCGTCGCAAACCGTTGGGTTTGGTACCACAGGTGCAGGTGCGCCTTCTGTAATCGTCAAGACTACCGGGCTACGCTCTCCGATACAACCGCCTACGCTACATTCTGCATAGTAAGTGTAGGTACCTACTGTCAGATTGTTATAACCTGTTGGTAAGAATGGACTGCCTGTGCCAATTGGTGAACCACCACTGACACTATCGTACCACAAGGTCGTCTCGCCAGCAGCACAGCTTGCTATTAAACCAGCATCGTCGCCTGCTAAACTACCTTCACATATTTCATAAGGTGTAACATCCGGTGCTATCGGTGCAGGTAAGACGCAAATCGTTGCGTCGCCAGTCGCCGTACAGCCGTTACTGTCTGTTACAGTTACCATATATACATCTCCGTCCATTGCAGTACCTGCTGGAATCGAAGGATTAGGATTGTTCGAGAAGAATACACCCATTGGGTCAGTCCATATATAAGTCGAACTCGCATCCTCGTTGATAATCGTCAATTGAGCATCTTCGCCCTCACAAACACATGCTGTCTCTACTACCGGTGGATTCGGTAATGGATTAATCGTTACTTCTCCTTCTCCAGGTGCTGAAGTACATCCGTTAGCATCAACATAAACTACTGTGTATGTTCCGCTCACGTAACCTTCAGTCCCCGATGCAATAACCGCGCAACCATCAGCACCTACTGGTATCTGACTGCTCGGACTACTTGAATTCGGTGGAGATACAAAGATATTACTCGCAGGTATCGCATCTATCAAGCTAAAGCAAAGCTCTACATTCGTACCCTCACAGACCACTGCATCAGGTACTACGGGGGCAGGTGCGCCTTCGGTAATCGTCAAGACTACCGGACTGCGAACATCGCTGACACATCCGCCTACGCTACATTCTGCATAGTAGGTGTATGTACCGGGTGTTAAGTTATTATAGCCCGTTGGTAAGAATGGACTACCCGTTCCTATTGCAGAACCACCACTTACGCTATCATACCATAGTATGGTCTCGCCAGCATCCGCACATTCAGCCAATAAGCCGTCTTCCGAAGCATCGCCGACTATACTACCACTACAGATTTCATAAGCTGTCATCGTTGGTGGTACAGGTGACGGAAGGACACATAAGGCCACTTCATTCGTTGATATACAACCATTCGCATCCGTAACAACTACCGTGTAAACGTCTCCATTCATCGCAGTACCCGCAGGGACTGTCGCATTCGGATTGTTAGAATAGAACGCTCCGGTAGGATCATTCCAAGCATAACTTGAATTCGCTTCTTCATTTAAGACCATTAACTGAGCATCTTCACCATCGCAAACACATTCCGTCTCTACTACCGGTGCCTCAGGTAATGGGTTGATTGTTATCTGACCTTCTCCAGGTGCAGATGTACAACCGTTAGCATCTACATAGACTACTGTGTATGTTCCACTCACATAACCTTCATCGCCAGGTGCTATATCAACACAGCCCATAGCGTCAACATCCAACATACTTTCCATACTATTCGAATTCGGTGGCGATACAAATATATTGCCCGGTAAAATACCGTCATCAACCAAACTCAAACAGAAGTTTACAGTGTCTCCCTCACATACAGCTACATCAGGTAATACGGGGGCAGGTGCGCCTTCGGTAATCGTTAAGACTACCGGACTGCGACTATCACTTGTACAACCACCTACCGTACATTCTGCATAGTAGGTGTAAGTGCCTGCGGTGAAGTTATTATAACCTGTGGGTAAGAATGGACTGCCTGTGCCTATCGCACTGCCACCACTTACACTGTCATACCATAGGGTCGTCTCGCCTGAAGCGCAGGCTGCCATTAAGCCTTCACCGTCACTGGCTAAACTGCCTCCGCAAATTTCGTAAGCTGTTACGTCAGGTACATCAGGTGCAGGTAAGATACATACAGTAGTTTCACCCATTGATGTACAACCATTCGCATCAGTCACTATTACACTATATGTCGTGCCATCATCATCTGCTGCTGTTAAACCGCTAATCAGTGGGTTCGGATTGTTCGACGCGTAACTGTTTGGTCCCGTCCAGGAATAAGAACCACCAGCAAGTGGATTCGTAATCGTGATTTGTACATCTTCTCCATCACAGACACATGCCGTCTCTATAATCGGATCAAGTGGTAATGGATTTATCGTTATATTTCCTTCACCGGGTGCTGATGTACAACCGTTAGCATCTACATAGACTACTGTGTATGTGCCTTCTACATAACCATCCTGTCCTTTTTCTATATTCACACAACCTGCGCCGTCAACGTCTAACATGCTTTCCATGCTATTCGAATTCGGTGGCGATACAAAGATATTGCCCGGTAAGATACCGTCATCAACCAAACTCAAACAGAAATTAATCGTCTCGCCATTACAAACTGCTATATCAGGTACAACCGGTGCAGGTGCACCTTGTCCTATTGTTAGCGTCGCTGCTGCACGACCACCTGCACAGTCACCGGAGGCACATGCCGCATAATACGTGTAACTGCCCGGTGGGAAATTATTATAGCCCGAAGGTAAGAACGGACTGCCACTACCTATTGGCTCACCACCACTGAAATTTGCATACCATATTGGAGTCTCTCCACCCGGACAGATGGCTGTTAAGCCTTCTCCGCTTACCGTCGTTCCTGAACATACTTCGTAATCTTCTACCATTGGGGTCGGTGCCGTTGCCACTACGCAGACCATACCTGCACCCATTGTCGTACAACCATTGGGGTCACTTACTACAACACTATAAGTATCTCCGTTATCCGACAAAGTCACATTAGGTATTGTTATACTTGGACTGCTTGATGTAAAGCCATCAGGACCTGTCCAGGCGTAACTGCCACCGGAAGGGGCATTCGATACCGTAAAAGGACTATCTTCTCCTTCACACACACATACTGTCTCTACCGAAATCGAGCTTAAATTAACTATCGTTATCTGTCCTTCGCCAGCCACAGAGGTACAACCGTTGGCATCTACATATTGTGCCGTATAAGTACCTTCTACATAAGCATCTTCTCCAGAATTTATCGTCACACAGCCATTCGAATCGGGCGTTAACATCGAATTTTGGGAGTTCGAGTTCGGTGGAAATACCATGCCCATGCTGACACCCATATCTGTAAAGATACTGATACATATCTCTATTGACTCTCCATTACATACCGTCACATCAGGTACCACAGGGGCAGGTGCACCTTCTGTAATCGTTAAGACTACCGGACTGCGTTCGCTGATACAGCCGCCTACACTACATTCTGCATAGTAAGTATAAGTACCGGCACTTAAATTAGAATAGCCAGGTGGCATAAATGGTGTACCTGTTCCAATTTGGTTACCACCATTGAAACTGTCATACCATAATAAGGTCTCGCCTGTGCCACAAGTCGCGCCCAAGCCATCTGTCATCGCATTACCTACTAAGCTACCTTCACATATTTCATAAGGTGTAACATCCGGTGCTATCGGTGCAGGTAAAATACATACCGTTCCTTGACCCATTGCACTACAACCATTCCCATCCGTTACGATAACGTCATAGGTCGTATTGTGGTCTGCTATTGTCAAACCGGATATAATCGGAGCAGGATTGTTTGACGTGTAGCCGTTTGGTCCACTCCACGCGTAGGAACCGCCTTGTAAGGGGTTGCTTATCGTAAATTGTACATCCTCGCCATCACATACACAGGCTGTTTTAACAACAGGGTCGTTTGGCAATGGATTTATTATTATCTCGCCTTGTCCTACTAAGGACGTACAGCCGTTTTGTACATATTGTACTGAATAGGTGCCACTGACATAATCAGCAGTACCGGGTGAAATCGTCGCACAACCTTCAACTATCGGTAGGGCCGAACTTTCACTCATTGAATTCGGTGGGAAAATAATGCCCATCTCAACTCCCGGATCGTTAAATACGCTTGGACATATAACAACCTCTACGCCATCGCAAACCGTGATGTTCGGTACGGTCGGAGCAGCAGGGGCCGGGGTCACCGTTAAGGTCGCTGCCATGCGAGGACTCGCACAACTACCTGTACTACATTCTGCATAATAGGTATAAGTGCCACCGCTTAGATTGGATGAACCAGCAGGGATAAATGGACTGCCAGCTCCGATTTGATTGCCACCACTGAAACTGTCATACCATAATATGGTAGAACTCGCATCTGAACAAGTCGCTGTCAGACCGGTAGTAGGTGTGTCGCCTTCACATATCGTATCATTCGTCGTCGCTGTTACCGTTGGTAAAGCCCGAACGCAAATCGCACCACTGCTCATTGAAGTACAACCACTGCCATCCGTTAGGACAACATCGTAGATGTCGCCATCATTTGAAAAAATGACCCCCGGTATCGTCGCTGATGTACCATTCGTCATATAGGTATTACCGCCGTTTGGACCACTCCATGAGTAAGAACCGCCAGCTACCGGATTACCTATTGTTAATACTGCATCATCACCTTCACATACACATTCCGTGTTTACCGCAGGATCCGCAGGTGAAGGATTTATTGTTATTGTGCCACTGCCCGGTAAACTCTCACAGCCATTTAGGTCTGTGTACGTTACCGTGTAATCACCACTGACATAACCCGGGTCACTTGGGTCTATACTAAAACAACCCGATGCATCTAATGCCAACATCGAGCCCTCACTGCTCGAATTGGGTGGAGATACCATGACATCCATGACCTCAGGGTCGTTAAATATGCTTAAACAAATATTTATTGATACGCCTTCGCAAACCGTAGCATCAGGTACTACGGGGGCATCAGGCTGAGGATTAATCGTTAAATCGGCTGAACCAAAACCACTGCTGCACTCTGCTTCCTCACCACAGGTCACGAAGTACGTGTACGTACCCGTTGCAAGGTTGGTGTAACCCGATGGTAGAAACGGGCTGCCAGAACCAATCTGGGTGCCACCAGGATTGTTGAACCATCGCGGAACTACACCGCCTACACACGCCGCCACCAGACCTTCGTCCGCAGGGGCTACTTCACCCTGACATAAATCGTAAGGAAGTGTCACAGGGGGTTCCAGTTCTGCATTGACTAAGACCGTCGTACAGCCAGGCTCACTAACACAATTCTCTGTATTGGTCACTATGACACAGTAATCGTAAGCACCGAATGTCAAGCCACTGACCGTGAAGGTAGAAGCTGTGGAAGCTGTTGCCTCTCCAGCATCTTGCATGCCATTGCCGTTGTCATCCTCAAACCATAAATACTCACTGCCTGCTGCCGCGCCGACCGTCAATTCTACATCTTCGCCTTCGCAGATAGGTCCACTGTTGGTCGGGGCAGGAGTG
>Ga0209595_100051_pt1 | contig 44147 bp, 36 predicted proteins | sample Porto_4metaG_FD_187427 | JGI IMG/M metagenome (GOLD analysis project Ga0209595, IMG submission 187427) | Marine algal microbial communities from Porto, Portugal - Porto_4 metaG (SPAdes) (version 2) | ecosystem: Host-associated > Algae > Red algae > Unclassified | place: Portugal: Porto... | reverse complement strand
AGAGAAAAAGCAAAGATTTGGTGATTTAGAAATTGACTTAGTTATTGGTAAAGATCATAAAGGTGCTTTGCTTACTATAAATGATAGAGCAACAGGCTTCTTAAAAATGGCATATGTTAATAGTAAAGAAGCTAAGCAGATAGAACTTAAAACCATTGAACTATTAGAGCCATGGATACCCTTTATTCACACCATTACTTCTGATAATGGAAAAGAATTTGCCAACCATAAAGCTATAGCCGAAGAATTAAATATCGATTTTTACTTTGCCAAGCCTTATCATAGTTGGCAAAGGGGAGCAAACGAAAATTTGAATGGTTTAGTAAGACAATATTTTCCGAAAAAATCTAACTTTGATAACATCAAAACCAAACAGGTAAATGATGCAGTTGAAAAATTAAATAATAGACCTAGAAAAAGATATAACTTCCTAACGCCTAATGAAAAGTTTGATGAATTTATAATTCAAAACTTAAGTGTTGCGTTTATAACTTGAATCCACCAAGTTAAAAATAACAAGTAATGAAGTTTATTAAATTTATTTTAAGGGCATCTCTAAAAACTAATATTTTTCTCCAATAAGGTTTTATCCTTTGTTTGTTTTTTAAAATTTCAGTTTTCTACTTACAAATCTTTTATCATTGTTAAAGTCCTATTTTTAGGTGTTTATAGTCTATTAGTATTTTGATTGGATTGAAGAAAGCCCTAACATATTGAGTTTTTCTTTTTGCTATCTGCTTCTAAAAAAGAAAATAGCTTGAAAAAAATGTTGAAAATAATATGAAGATGCTAACTTTAAATAGCCAAATAGTTTCTAAATATTTTAACTATACGGATATAAAATATGTAGCATAATTATTACCGTCGGGTTAATAGTACAAAACTCAATATTGGTGATTTCTTATTGTAGTTTAAAATAGTTTGTGTTCAACAGTAAAAAAATGGCATAAAAAAACCTTTCTAAACTAAAGTCTAAAAAGGTTCTATTTAATTTATTGTTAGTAACTCTTATTTATTCTGCCACGGCTTCTTCAATAGCAACATCAACAACTACTTGATTTGCTACTAAATCATCAAAAGTTTCACGCTTGCGAATTAATTTTGCTTCTCCATTGTGCCAAAGTACTTCTGCTGGTCTAAATCGAGAATTGTAATTACTTGCCATCGAAAAACAATATGCACCTGCATTTTTAAATTCCAAAATATCTCCTTCAGCAATCTCAGAAATCTGACGATTTACGCCAAACGTATCTGTTTCACAAATATACCCTACTACTGAATAAAAACGGTTGCGCCCTTTTGAATTACTAATATTTGATATGCGATGATATGAATCATAAAACATTGGACGGATCAAATGATTAAATCCCGAATCTACTCCTGCAAAAACTGTAGATGTCGTTTGTTTAACTACATTTACTTTCGCCAAAAAATGACCAGATTCACTCACTAAAAATTTGCCTGGTTCAAAACCTAACTCTAAATTTTTGCCATACTCTTTACAAAATGTGTTAAATCGAGTTGTTAATTTTTCTCCTAATTCTTCAATATCTGTTTCAATATCCCCTTCTTTATATGGAACTTTAAATCCGCTACCAAAGTCTATAAATTCTAAGTCTTCAAACTTACGTGCAACATCAAATAATATTTCACTGGCTTGGATAAACACATCAATATCTAATATATCACTTCCTGTATGCATATGCACCCCATTAATCTTCATACCTGTATTTTCTACAATACGTAAAATATGTGGTGTTTGGTGTACCGAAATGCCAAATTTAGAATCAATGTGTCCTACTGAAATTTTGCTATTCCCACCAGCCATAATGTGTGGATTAATACGGACACAAACTGGTATATTAGGATGCTTAGTTCCAAACTGCTCTAAAATAGAAAGGTTATCAATATTAATTTGTACCCCTAATGCTGAAACTTTTTCAATTTCATGAAGAGAAACTCCATTAGGAGTAAAAATAATATTTTGAGGCTCTACTCCTATTTTCAGTCCCATTTGCACCTCTTGGATGGATACGGTATCTAAACCAGCACCTAACGTCTTCATTAACTTCAAAATTGACAGGTTTGAAAGTGCCTTTACCGCATAATTCAACTTAAGCTTTTTTACTCCGCTAAAAGCGTTTGTTAAGCGTTGATACTGCGATACAATTTTGGCCGAATCATACACATATACGGGGCTTCCGTACTGCTCGGCAATCGTTAATAAATCCTTGTTTTCCATTGTATATGGGTTAATTATTTCAATCTTTTTAAAGTTTCATACTTTAAAAAGTGCACAAATTTACAATTATATTTTTTTATAAAGAAGTTTCATTTCTCAAATGGATGATTTTTGAATAATCTGAGATAATTCCAATTAGATTAGATGGATTTTAAGCTAAATCAAAGCGATCTAAATTCATCACTTTAGTCCATGCATTAACAAAATCTTGTAAAAATTGCTCTTTAGCATCTGCTGCCCCATAGAATTCGGAGATAGCCCTTAATTCACTATTCGAACCAAAAATAAGATCTGCTCTTGTTCCTTTCCATTTTACTTTTTCTGTAGCTCTATTTCTGCCTTCAAATACCTTATCATCTTCTGAAATTGTTTCCCAAGTTGTACTTAAGTCCAATATATTGATAAAAAAATCATTAGACAGTGCTCCTTCATTTTCAGTAAAAACGCCAAAATCAGATCCATCATAATTAATATTTATAGTTCTCAACCCTCCAAGTAAAACGGTCATCTCAGGAACTGTAAGTGTTAATAATTGTGCTTTATCCACCAATAATTCCTCAGCACTCAATGTTGTTTTTGGATTTATATAATTTCTAAACCCATCTGCTACTGGCTCTAAGTGCCCAAAGGAAGAAGTATCTGTTTTTTCTTGAGATGCATCTCCTCTACCTCCTTTAAAAGGAATTGTGATTTTTTTCCCTGCTTTTTCAGCTGCTTGCTCAACGCCTACGGAACCACCTAAAACAATTAAATCTGCTGTAGAAATAGATTTATAAAATTCAGTTTCAATTTTTTCAAAAACTGCTAATACTTTTGAAAGTTGTGCTGGATTATTTACTTTCCAGCTCTTTTGTGGCTCTAAACGAAGACGTCCACCGTTGGCCCCACCACGTTTATCAGAACCTCGAAAAGTTGAAGCTGAAGCCCAAGCTGTAGCTACCAACTCTGAAGCAGAAAGTCCTGATGCTAAAATAATAGCTTTTAATTCAGAAATATCTGTATCAGTTAACGTAAATTTTGTGCTTGGAATTGGATCTTGCCAAAGTAATTCTTCCTTAGGAACATCCGGCCCCAGATAACGACTTACAGGCCCCATATCTCTATGAATTAACTTATACCAAGCTCTTGCAAAAGCATCTTCAAAAGCTTGATGATCTTTTTGAAATCTTTTTGAAATTTCTAAATAAGCTGGATCAACTTTCATAGCCATATCAGCTGTGGTCATCATAATTACTTGCTTTTTTGAAGCGTCTCCTGCCATTGGAGCCATTCGAGCATTAGAAGCTGCTGTAGGCTTCCATTGATGTGCTCCTGCTGGACTTTTTGTTAACTCCCAATCATAATTTAATAAAACGTCAAAGTAGTCATGATCCCACTTCGTAGGGTTTGGAGTCCAAGAACCTTCGATACCACTGGTAATGGTATCATCTAAAACTCCGGTTCCATAGGAATTTTTCCATCCCATACTCATTTCATTTATGAGAGCCCCTGCAGGTTCTGCTGCTACATATTTACCTGGGTCAGCCGCCCCGTGTGCTTTTCCAAACGTATGCCCACCAGCAGTAAGGGCTACTGTTTCTTCATCATTCATAGCCATACGACCAAAAGTTTCTCTTATATCATTTGCAGCACCTTGTGGATCTGGATTCCCTTTTGGTCCTTCTGGGTTTACATATATTAATCCCATATGCGAGGCTCCTAAAAGTCCTTCTAATTCTCTCTCTCCAGAACCCGAGTAACGTTTATCATCGCCCATCCATTCTGTTTCCGATCCCCAATACACATCTTGTTCTGGCTCCCAAACATCTTCTCTACCACCTGCAAACCCAAAGGTTTTAAAGCCCATGGACTCTAGGGCACAATTCCCTGCCAATACTAACAAATCTGCCCAAGAAATCTTCTGTCCATATTTTTGTTTTATTGGCCATAATAATAATCTTGCTTTATCTAAATTTCCGTTATCTGGCCAGCTATTAAGTGGTGCAAAACGTTGACTTCCCGAACTTGCTCCTCCACGCCCATCTCCTACTCGATATGTTCCTGCACTATGCCATGACATTCTAATAAAAAAGGGGCCGTAATGGCCGTAATCCGCAGGCCACCAATCTTGAGAATCAGTCATCAAATTAACAACTTCCTTTTTTAACGCCTCAAAATCTAAGCTGTTAAATGCTTTTTTGTAATTAAATGCTTTTCTTGTTGGAGTAGATTCAATTGAGTTCTGTCGAAGAATATTTAATTTTAATTCGTTAGGCCACCAATCTCTATTAGTTGTTCCACCACCAGCTGCTTCCGCCTGAGTACCTCCCATAAATGGACATTTACTTATGTCCTCTCCACTATTGTCCATGATATTTTAATTTTTAAGATTTGACTTATCCAAACTTAGTTAAATACGATTCGATTAACGATAAGGCATTATTCTTTTACGTTAATTAACTATAGTTATTCCTTATAGCTGCAAATAAGTATTGTCCTAAATATAGCCAATCATCTGAATTTTTGAGTTAACAAATAATTAAAATATAAAAGGTATGTACTATTTATTTTTTGTAATTATTTATTAATCAAAGCTTCCGCACACTTTTCACCGTCAATTGCTGCAGAAATAATTCCTCCTGCATATCCAGCTCCTTCTCCACAAGGAAATAAACCTTTAATTTGAGGGTGTTCTAGAGTTTTATGATCCCGAGGGATTCTTACAGGTGATGATGTTCTGGATTCTGGAGCGTGAGCAATAGCTTCTTCTGTTAAATAACCTCGCATACTCTTATTAAAATCCTGAAAACCTTGCTTAAAAATTGAATGTATGAATTTTGGAAATACCTCCCCCATGTCAACCGCAGTAAGTCCAGGCTTATAGGAAGTTTCCGGCAAACTATTGGATACTTTACTATTTATTAAATCAGTAAGGCGTTGTGCAGGAACTTTTTGAGTTTGTCCTGCTAAACGCCAAGCTTTTTGTTCTATCGATGCTTGAAAATGCATTCCTGCTAAAGGACCATACTTTTTAAATGCCTTAAAATCTTCTGGACGTAATTCTACAACAATACCACTGTTTGAGGTGGGTTGGTTTCTTTTAGAAGGTGACCATCCATTAGTCACTACTTCGCCTGGGCCAGTAGCACAAGGCGCTATTACACCTCCTGGACACATACAAAAAGAATACATCCCTCTACCATTTACTTGTTTGACAATACTATAAGGAGATGGTGGCAGGTATTCGCTTCGCTCTGAAGTTTTATATTGAATTTGATCTATTAATTGCTGAGAATGTTCAACTCTAACTCCTAAAGCAAAAGACTTCGCTTCAATTAAAATCTGTTTTTGATAAAGTAACTCAAAAATATTGCGAGCAGAATGCCCTGTTGCTAAAATTAGTTTATTTGCTTCGATTTGATCTCCATTTTGGAGTTTAACCCCTCGTATTTCATTAGATTTAATTATAAAATCGACTACACGTTTTTCGAATAATACTTCTCCACCTTGTTCAATAATTCGATCTCTAATACGCGCAATAATAGCGGGTAATTTATTAGTTCCTATATGTGGATGTGCTTCCACCATAATTTCGGGCGTAGCACCAAAACCTACTAAAAGTTTTAAAATATTATATACATCGCCACGTTTTTTTGAGCGTGTGTATAATTTACCATCGCTATAAGTACCTGCTCCCCCTTCCCCAAAACAATAGTTGGAATCTTCGTTTACAGTGTGATCCCTATTTATTGCTTTTAAATCTCTTCGACGTTCACGAACGTCTTTTCCTCTTTCTACTATAATGGGCTTTAATCCTAATTCAATACACTTTAATGCGGCAAATAATCCCGCAGGACCAGCACCTACAATAATAACTGGTTTTTGATTAGATACATCTGGGTATTCAGGAAGTTCGACTGTGGGTGCTGTAAAAATTTCGTTTAAATACACCGCTACTCGTAAATTAATTTTAACTGCTTTTTGCCGTGCATCAATCGAGCGTTTTATTATTTCAATATGGGTGATTTCACCTACAGGGAGGTCATTCAATCTGGCTACTTTTAATTTTAATAAATGTGGTGTAGCTGCTTCCTTAGGAGAAACTTGAATTTGAAAAATTGATGGCATAAAAAAACTTTGCCCAAAGATATAAAACTCATTTGCAATAATGCTATAAAGCTGCTTTCTTCAATTTAATAAACTATACTCTTTTACTATATTTGCATTCATATGTATCGACAAATCTTAAGTCCTCAAAATGCTACAGTTAAACAATTGTTTCAATTACGAGAAAAATCACGTAATCGTAAAAAAGAGCAATTATTTTTAATTGAAGGAATCCAGGAAATAGTGTTAGCACTAGAAGGAAAGTATGTTATTACTGAAATCTACATTTGTTTTGATATACTGACTATCGAAGATTTTGAAAATCAATTTTCTAAATACATATCAAATGTATCAATTACTGAAATTAGTGTTGAAGTATATGAAAAATTAGCATACAGAACATCTACTGAAGGAATCTTAGCTGTTGCTAAATGGAGAGATTTATCCCTAGCAAATTTGCAACTTGAATCCAAAATCCCATTACTTTTAATTGCTGAAGCTCCTGAAAAACCAGGTAATATCGGCGCTTTATTACGAACTGCTGATGCCGCTAATGTAGACGCTGTGATTATAGCTAATCCTAGGACGGATATGTATAATCCAAATATTATTCGATCTAGTGTCGGTTGTGTGTTTACCAATAGGATAGCTACGGGTAGCACTACTGAAATTATAGACTACCTAAAAACTCAAAAGATTAATATTTTTTCTGCTATTTTACAAGAAGCACTTCCATATACGACTCAGGACTTTACAAAACCTGCTGCCATAGTTGTTGGAACTGAACATAATGGACTTAGTGAAGAATGGCGTATTTCTTCAACCCAAAACATTATTATTCCCATGTCTGGGAGTGTAGATTCCATGAATGTTTCTGTTGCTGCTGGAATTCTTATTTTTGAAGCTAAAAGACAACGTAGTTGTTAACCAATTTGTACCTTTACCTCATAATTTTTTTTAGAATGAATAATCCTAATACTGTATTTATAATTTTAATTGCCATTATTGTGATCAACTTTATTGTTGATTTAATTTTGGACGGCTTAAACGCAAAACAATATGGCGCTAAATTGCCTTCTGAATTACAAGATGTGTATCCCGAAGATGAATATAAAAAGTCAATGGACTACAAGAAAATCAATTATAAATTTGGACTAGTTACAGGGGCATTTTCTTTAGTCCTTACTTTAGCTTTTTTCTTATTAGGTGGTTTTAAATGGGCACATGAGATCGCAACTTCATTTAGCGAAAATTCAATTATTGTTGGGTTGATATTTTTTGGAATTATTATGATTGGTAGTGATATTATTACCACTCCATTTGGATATTATAAAAACTTTGTAATTGAAGAAAAATTTGGCTTTAATAAAATGAGTATTGCTACTTTTTTTGGAGATAAAATAAAAGGTTGGTTAATGACGGCTCTTGTTGGTGGTGGTATTTTAGCTTTAATTATATGGTTTTACGGAGTCGTTGGATCTAATTTTTGGTTATATGCTTGGATATTAGTCGCTGTTTTTTCTGTATTAATGAATATGTTTTATGCCAAATTGATTGTACCTATATTTAATAAACAAAAACCTTTGGAAGCAGGTTCATTAAGAGATAAAATTGAAGGATATGGAAACAAAGTTGGTTTCAAATTAAATAAAATTTTTGTTTTAGATGGCTCTAAACGTAGCACTAAAGCCAATGCTTACTTTTCTGGTTTTGGAAGCGAAAAAAGAGTGACTCTTTTTGATACTTTAATTAATGATTTAGACGAAGACGAGATTGTAGCTGTATTTGCGCACGAAGTTGGACACTACAAAAGAAAACACATCATCTTCAATTTAGTATTATCTATTTTGCTTACAGGATTTACTTTATGGCTGCTATCGTTGTTTGTTGCTAGTCCTGTTTTATCCGCAGCCTTGGGAGTGGATCAGCCTACATTTCATATTGGATTAATTGCCTTTGGAATTTTATATACTCCTATATCGGAAATTACAGGTTTGTTAATGAATTTAGTTTCCCGAAAATTTGAATATCAAGCTGATGATTACGCTAAAGAAACTTTTGGAGCAGAGCCTTTGGTAACTAGTCTCAAAAAGTTGTCTAAAAATAGTTTGAGTAACCTTACTCCACACCCTGCATATGAGTTTTATCACTACTCACACCCCTCACTTACAAAACGTATTCGTAATTTGAGAAGTTAGAATAATTTATGATTTTAGAAGTAGCCATATTATATGTAAAACAAGGCTTTGAAAAACAATTCGAAATTGACTTTGCTTTAGCTGGAAAATATATAAGTTCTATTGAAGGTTATGTGAATCATTCGCTTCAAAAATGTATTGAGCAAAAAAATAAGTATATTTTATTGGTTAATTGGAAAACCTTGAAAGATCACACTCAAGGATTCCGAAAGTCTTCCGAATATCAGGAATGGAAAAAATTACTTCATCATTATTACGATCCTTTTCCCACAGTCGAACACTACGAATCTGTTATTAATTTTGAAAATTAAAAATCCAACTTTCCTGCTTTTCAAAACCCTAAGATAATTGTATATTTAATCATATGACTGAAGCATTTATCGAAGAAGAAAATAAACTTATTGCTCAAGAATACAAAGAGCTTTTACGTATAAGCTATCGTACACTTTCTGATGACGATAAAAAAATGATTCGTAAAGCATTCGATACCGCTGTAGACGCTCATAAGGAACAGCGCAGAAAAAGTGGCGAAGCTTATATTTTTCATCCAATAGCTGTCGCTAAAATTGTTGCTAGTGAAATTGGATTAGATGCAACCTCTATTTCTGCTGCTTTATTACATGACGTTGTAGAAGATACAGAATATACTTTAGATGATATTGAAAAACTTTTTGGTGAAACCGTAGCTCGTATTGTTGATGGCCTTACCAAAATATCAATGATGGACAAAGACGAAGAAAGACCTTTGTCCTTACAAGCAGAAAATTACCGAAAAATGCTACTTACTCTTAATGATGATGTTAGGGTAATTATAATAAAAATTGCCGATCGCTTGCATAATATGCAGACTATGGGGTCGATGCGAGCAGATAAACAAATTAAAATAGCATCCGAAACACTATATATTTATGCTCCTTTGGCACACCGGATAGGCCTGTATAACATAAAGGGAGAGCTTGAAGATTTAGGATTAAAATATACCGAACCAGAAGTTTTTAATAATATTCAGTTAAAAATTAAACAAAGTAAAGAAGAGCAGGATCAGTATATTAAAAATTTTGCCAATATTATCAAAGAAGGGTTAGAAAAAGAGGGTCTTAATTTCTCCATAAAAGGGAGACCAAAATCCATTTACTCAATCCGAAAAAAGATGGTTACTCAACAAGTTTCCTTTGATGAAGTTTACGATAAATTTGCTATTCGAATTATCTACAAATCTGATTTTGCCAATGAAAAATTTATCGCATGGAAAATATACAGTATTGTAACCGATTTTTTTCGTGCTAACCCAGTCCGTATGCGCGATTGGATATCGAATCCTAAAACAAATGGATACGAATCGCTACACACCACTGTAATGGGTCCTGAAAATAGATGGATTGAAGTTCAAATACGTAGTGAACGGATGCATGAAATTGCTGAAAAAGGATATGCAGCACACTACAAATACAAAAATAATGGAGAAAAAGAAGATAATAATCTTGAAGAATGGTTAGATAAACTACAAGAAGCTTTAGTAAATGAGGAAACGAATGCCGTTGACTTTGTTGAAGAGTTTAAGATGAATTTGTATGCTAAAGAAATATTTGTATTTACTCCTAAAGGAGAAATAAAATCATTACCTAAAGGAGGTACGGCGCTTGACTTTAGTTTTAGTATACATACTGATGTTGGTCTACGAACCCGTGGAGTTCGAGTTAATGGAAAATTGGTTCCACTTAGTTATGTTTTAAAAAGTGGAGATCAAGTAGAAATTATTACTTCGAAACAAGCAAAACCTACCCAACAATGGTTGAGCTATGTTGCTACAGGAAGAGCAAAAACCAAAATAAAATCATCTCTTAATGAAGAACGTAAACTAATTACTACTGAAGGTAAAGATGTACTTCGAAGAAAGTTAAAAACACAGCGCATTACTTTAAATGAAAAAGTAATTAATGAATTAGTAAAATTTTGTAAGCTCAAAACGAGTAATGATTTGTTTTTTCGTGTAGGTATAGGTACAATCGATAATAAGATAATTAAAGATTATGCTTCTTCAAGAAACAACACATTTATTAACTTTTTCAAAAATAAAATACGCAAAAATAGCAATAACCTAGATCCTCAAAACGAAGAAATTACAGACAAATACGATCTTATTGTTTTTGGGAAGGATGAAGAAAAATTAGACTATAAATTTGCCAACTGTTGTAAACCTATACCTGGTGATACTGTTTTTGGATTTTTAACTATAAATGAGGGAATAAAGATTCATAAGCATAATTGCCCGAATGCGGTGCAATTACAAAGTAATTATGCCTACAGGGTAATGCAAGCAAAATGGATTGATAGTAGTCAACAAGAATTTAAAACAGATTTACAATTAACTGGAATTGATAATATGGGACTTGTAAATCAAGTTACTCAAGTTATTTCCAATAATATGAACGTAAATATTTATAGTATCTCGTTTAATAGTACTGGCGGTGTTTTTGAAGGTAAAATTACAGTAGGTGTTAAAAACAAAAGTTCAATCTCTACAATTATCCAAAGGCTAAATAATATTAAAGGAATTGATAAAGTTTATCGCAATTAATTTTTAATAATAGGAGCTGTATTTTGAGTAAAAAATTCATTCTCAATATTTTATTAAACAGGATTAAATTATCTAAACTTTAAGCTTCAAACAATCTCCTTAAACCAAAAAAATAAATTAACTTTGTTTTTTTATTTTTTGAATGAACACAAAAAAAGATACACCAGACGCACAGGAAATTGTAAAACGAGTTTTTACTAGCTTTTTGGAAGAGCACAAACACCGAAAAACCCCTGAGCGTTACGCTATCCTTCAAGAAATATACGAGAATGACGAACATTTTGATATTGAGTCCTTGTATATTAAGATGAAGAATAAAAACTACCGTGTTAGTAGAGCTACTCTGTACAATACAATAGAGCTATTAATGGATTGTAAATTAGTTCGAAAACATCAATTTGGTCAAAATTTAGCTCAATACGAAAAGTCTTATTTTGACAGGCAACACGACCATTTAATACTTACAGAAAATGGTGAAGTACTCGAATTTTGTGATCCACGAATTCAACAAATCAAAAAAACAATCGAAGAAATTTTTGACGTAACTATAACGAATCATTCGTTGTATTTTTATGGAACTAAAAACACTAAATAATAACTAACGAATGGCTGTTAATTTACTATTAGGTCTTCAATGGGGAGACGAAGGGAAAGGTAAGATTGTGGATGTTTTAACTAATGATTACGACATTATTGCTCGCTTTCAAGGTGGTCCAAATGCTGGTCATACTTTAGAGTTTGACAGTATTAAACATGTTTTACACACTATTCCTAGTGGAATTTTCCACAAAACAGCTATTAATTTAGTAGGCAATGGAGTTGTTATTGATCCTGTTATTCTTGTAAAAGAATTAAAAAACTTGGATAAATTTGATATTGATTATAAATCAAAATTATTGATATCTCGTAAGGCCCACCTTATTTTACCAACACACCGTTTGTTAGACGCCGCAAGTGAAGCTTCTAAAGGGAAAGCAAAAATTGGATCTACCTTAAAAGGAATTGGTCCAACTTATATGGATAAAACAGGTCGTAATGGTTTACGTATAGGTGATTTAGAATTAAGTGATTGGAAGGAACGTTACCGCAATTTAGCAAATAAGCACGAAGCGATGATCGAATTCCACGGAGTGGAACTAGAGTATGACTTAAAAGCGCTAGAAGCAGATTTTTATGAAGCTGTAACGATCTTAAAAGAATTAACTTTTATTGACAGTGAGGAGTATATATTTGAAGCTCAACGTCAGGGTAAATCAATTTTAGCCGAAGGCGCACAAGGTTCATTACTAGATGTAGATTTTGGGACGTATCCATTTGTTACCTCCTCTAACACTACGGCAGCTGGTGCTTGTACAGGGTTGGGTATTGCACCAAACAAAATTAAAGAAGTATTTGGAATTTTTAAAGCCTACACTACTCGCGTGGGTAGCGGACCTTTTCCTACCGAATTATTTGATGAAGATGGGGCGACCATGGCTAAAGTTGGAAACGAATTTGGATCGACAACAGGACGTGCTCGACGTTGTGGTTGGCTAGATTTAGTAGCGCTTAAATATGCTGTGCAAATTAATGGTGTAACACAATTAATGATGATGAAGGGTGATGTTTTAAGTGGTTTTGAGACTCTTAAAATATGTACTGCATATAAATATAAAGGGAAGGAAATTAAGCATTTCCCATACAATATTGAGCCTGAAAACGTAGAACCTATATATACTGAAGTCAAAGGTTGGTCTCAAGACCTAACAAAAATGTCTAAAAAATCTCAATTCCCTAATGAGTTGAATGATTATATTACTTTCTTAGAAAAGGAACTAGAAACGCCAATTACCATAGTTTCAGTTGGACCAGATAGAAAACAAACTATACATATGTAGAATTTTCCTACATACTAATATACTTAAAAGTGTTTTTCTAATTGAAAAGCACTTTTTTTTTCAATCACTTTATCTATGATTTCATCCTCTTTACAGATAATAACTTAGGAAAATTTAATTTAACAGTATGGTAAAGGTTTGTTATTTATACTTTCACTAGACTAACAATCATAAACTTAAAATTATGGACAAAATTACATCATCAATTTCACAAATATTTATCCTTCTTGGATTGAACGGTAAAATATCTACATTATTAGCAGCTATTGCTATATTAATTATAGGTAGTATTGTTGCTAAATTTTTAAAAAAAATAATCCATAGAGGATTAAAAAAAACAAACTGGGATAATAAAATTTTAGGAGACAAAGCTGGCGGAATGGATATTAGCAGATTTATTGCTAGTTTCATTTACTTTATAATCATGCTTTTTGTTATTCTATTAGTACTAGATACTTTAGGTATGGAAAGCGTATTGGATCCAATTAAGAATATGCTTAATGAATTTTTAGGATTTCTACCTAATCTTGTTGCCGCAGGTTTAATTGCTTTTATTGGCTTTATTTTAGCCAAAGTAATTTCAAATTTAATAGGAATGAGTTCTTCTTTATTAAATAAAATTGCTGAAAAACTAAAAATACATGATGTTTCTAAGCTAGTAAATGCATTGCAGAAAATTGTGTTTGCGCTTATTATCATACCCTTTATAATACAAGCTTTAAATGCTTTACAAATTAATGCGATTAGTGAACCAGCAAATAATATTTTGAGTTCAATTCTAAATATCCTTCCAAAATTAATTGCTGCTGTAATCATAATTACTCTTTTTGTAGTTGGAGGAAGATACCTAACTAATTTTTTAGCAGATTTATTGAAAAGTTTAGGTGTAAATGAACTTTCTAACAAATTACAATTGAGTTCAATTATTGGAAAAAATCAATCTTTATCTAAAATATTAAGTGGATTAGCCTACTTTTTTATTGCTTTCTTTGGTATTTTAACTGGTATCGAAATTTTAGAACTTGAACAATTAAATGATATCCTACGAACTGTTTTAGATTTATCGGGACAAATTTTGTTTGGTCTTATTTTATTAGTTTTAGGAAACTTTATAGCAACAATAGTAGGTAACATGCTTTCAAAGTCTGAAAATAATCAATTTGTCGCTTCAATTGCTAAAGGAGCTATTATAGCGTTGTTTTTGGCTATTTCATTACGTACTATGGGCATTGCAAATAGTATTATCGAATTAGCCTTTGGTTTGATTCTTGGTGCTATAGCTGTTACAATTGCTTTATCATATGGGTTGGGAGGACGTGAAGCTGCCGGAGAGCATATGAAGGAAATTTTAAATAAGTTTAGAAAAAAATAATTTTATCCTTATTGCAAAAAAACTAAAAAATCTCCTTTTTAATAAGTTTAAAGGGAAGATGTGTTGTTTTTAAATGAAAAACCTCGTAGTTTGCTCTACGAGGTTTTGTAATTTAAAATACATATAAAAGACTATTTTAATGCTACATTCAATTAACCTATAAACCTTAAAATTAAATGAAAGCTCTAGTAATTTCTGGTGGTGGTAGTAAAGGTGCCTTTGCAGGTGGTGTAGCAGAGTATCTAATGCGAGAGCAAGGTCGAAAATATGATATTTTTGTAGGTACTTCTACAGGTAGTCTACTTATACCTCACTTGTCAATCAATTCAATTGATAAAGTTAAAGAAATTTATACAAACGTCAATCAACGAACCATCTTCAGTTTAAATCCCTTTGTAGTTAAACATAAAGGGGACCGAGAATATGTAAGTATTAATTACTTTAATACTATTCTTCAATTTATCAAACGTAAACGTACGTTTGGCGAAAGTAAAAACTTGCGAAAAAATATTCGAAAAAACTTTACTAGAGATGAGTTTTTGTTAGCTAAAAACATGGCGCATGACGTTGTAGTTACCGTATCTAACCTATCCAAAAGTAATACTGAGTATAAATCAATTAAGGATTTTAATTATGAAGACTTTTGTGATTGGATATGGATTTCTTGTAACTATATCCCATTTATGAGTATTGCTGAAAAAAATGGCTATGAATACGCCGATGGTGGATTTGGAGCTCTTGTACCAATAAGAGAGGCAATCAGAAGGGGTGCCACGGAAATAGATGCCATTATCTTAGAATCTGAAAATTTAGAGCGAAATAAAGTACTGGGTAAAAACCCTTTTTCACTAATGGTAAATCTTTTTGGTTACCTTTTAGATCAGGTAGAGCAACACAATGTAACTACAGGGAAACTTGCCGCAAAAGCACACAATGCAACTTTAAATTTATACTACACTCCTACTCGACTTACTGAAAACTCTTTAATTTTCAATAAAAAATTAATGACTGAATGGTGGCAATTAGGTTTTGAATATGCTCAGAAAAAGTTTGAACAACACGAACTAAATGAACTTAAAGAATTAGATTTGAATGGGTAAATCTAATTCTTATCCTTTACCTCTTAATTAAGTGCAAAAAATTACTTCAGAAAATTTTTTCAATTACTTTAAAGACTGCTATGAACTAGATCATAGTACCTTTATTCTAGACAACCTACTTTCAGTAAAGTATAAATTTAAGTGGTTCTCAAAATCCTGTAGCCGGTTCTATTTTAGATATATTGGTCATACACAATAAAAAAAAAATATGCATTGATTTAATAGGCTATCCTGGACGATTTCTCGAAGCTTTTTCTATTGAGCGCTACAAAACATTTTCTCGCACAGGGATTATTTGTTTTCCACTACATTACAGTTATTGGAAAAAAAAGCCAAAGATTGCATTAAATAGATTAATTGATTTTATTGAAAAAGCCAGTATATAGCTTTATTAATTTTATAATGTTTAGGAAATTATCATCAGTATCATAGCTAATAAACATTACAAAAAATGATTTTTTACTATAAAAAAGCCTAACCCAGCCGCTCCTTTATCTTCAATAACTCCTGCTGCATCATTAAAATTTTATCCCCTACATCATCTGAAAATTCTGGAAGGCGCTTGAAAAACGCATAGCGTACTCGCCATAATTCTTTTATTTCTGAAATATCAAGTATAATATCCTCGGCACTTTTATGATCTGCTCTTAAAACAACTTTATTTTTTGTGACATATAATCTTCTAAACAAAATTGTGTCTGCTACCACAACAAAAACCAAGGTCCCCGTATTTAATTTTCTAATTACCGTAGCAGGTACCTTTTCACCTATTACAATATCTTTTGGATAAAAGCCTTTGTCATGACTCGTCATTTCTAAATTCGAAACGCTATACCCCCTAAACTCTTTTTCAGAATTTACTGGTAATTGAATTGTAGGTAATTCACTAATAAATTTAGACTTATCACATAAATTTATATATTCATCAGCTATAGCATCTGTTATACAAGGTATGAATGCAAAAGCTTCTCTTTTAACATCCTCTGCATAAGTTGTTAAATCACCTTTAAAACGTAGTAATTCATTTACCGTCAATTCACTAGTTAGTAAATCATCTATAGATATGCTAAAATAATTAGCAATTTTAATTATAGTTTCTAATTTCGGTTCACTCCTACCTTCCTCATAAGCCCCCAAAGTACCACGCTTTAAGTCAAAAACATCTGCAAAAGACTGTTGACTCATACTTTTTACACTTCTAATTTTTTTAATATTTTTTCCGAAAAACGACATTTTTTGCTAATTTAATTTGCAACACTAAAAATTACACGTATCTTTACACTAACAATAATAGCAAACAAAGTGCTTGTTTACTAATTATGATAGTTTTATTTATCTTTAAAGCTAAAAAAAATAGCAATTCGATGATTTTAAAATAATATACAACCTTTAAAACGCAAAAAATATAACCAGCTTTTTGTAATATTGAAAACCTAATTTATTACAATAATTTATTATACTTTCTAACTCAAAACTATTTAAACTATGAATGACCACTATCAATTGGTGAAGGATTATGTATTAGAATTGAACTTCAATATTATTCATGAAAATAAAAGTGACAATGTTATTATGATTAGTAGAGAAAATGAAGGAATTAAAAATTTGATTCTTGGCATTGCCTCTCCTATATTAATTATGGAGCAACACATTTTTAACATTAAAAATAAAAATGAAGAAATTTTTAAAAGTTTACTTCAAAAAAACAGAGATATTATCCACGGTGCTTTTGTACTGGATGAAACAGGAGAAAAAGTAATTTTTAGAGATACCCTGCAAATAGAAAATTTAGACTTAAACGAATTTGAAGCTAGTCTAAATTCATTAAGCTTATTATTAAGTGAATACTCACAACACATTATTAATTTTTCAAAATATTAAACTATGAATTTTTTTAAAAGACTTTTTAAAATAGGCGAAGCCGAAGCAAATTCTGCTTTAGATAAAATGGAAGATCCTATAAAATTAACTGAACAGGGAATTAGAGACATGAAAATAGACTTAGGTAAAAGCCTTGAATCTCTGGCTCAGGTAAAAGCATTAGCCATTAGGGCAAGAAATGATGCTGAAGAATTTGCTGCCAAAGCAACAGATTATGAACAAAAAGCAATGTTGATTCTTAAGAAAGCTCAAAATGGTGATATTAAAGCTGATGAAGCAGATAGATTAGCCAAAGAAGCTTTAATTAAAAAAGAAGAAAACGAAGAAAACGAAACACGTACGAAACTTGAAAGTGAAAAATTTAATAATTCTGTTTCTCAATTAGAAAAAAGCGTCCAAGAAATTAAGCAAAATATTAGCAAGTGGGATAATGAATTAAAAACATTAAAAGCACGTGTTAAAGTTTCAAAAGCAACAAAGAACCTCAACAAACAAATGGCTGAAATTGATAGTTCCAGCACCGTTTCAATGTTAGAACGCATGAAGGAAAAGGTACAACAAGACGAGGCTTTAGCCGAAGCTTATGGAGATATTGCAAACACTTCGAAATCTATTGACGACGAATTAGATAAAGCGGCTGATATTACAGAATCTACTGCAGAAGATAGTTTAACAAAACTTAAAGAACAGCTGGGTTTAAAAAACGAAAAATAATAGCGTTTAATACGCTCGACATTCGGGGCTTAATTTAAAATAAAGTAGTTTAAACTTTTTTAACTGAAGCGGAAAACAGCCATTTTTTGCAGCTAATTTGAAAAAGTTTAAATAACTTAAACATACTCACTCTTAAAATATTACCATTATAATACTATCCACTACGGAAATAATTTCCAATAAAGAAATATCGGAAATCTTAGGTATCGCTCGCAGTAATAACGTTAGAGCTCGAAATATTGGAAGAGATATTTTTGCTGGACTTAAAAATATTGTTGGTAGGGAAATTAGCGAATACACAAAATTACAAGCACAATACAGAGAGTAAGCCATGCAGCATATGGAACAAGATGCTCTAAAATCAAGAGCTAATGCAGTTTTAAGCGTAAGACTAACCAAATTAATGGTTATAAGAGCATCAGAAATCCTGGCTTACGGTACTGCTGTAAAATTTAAATAATAATGGAGATAGCAACTATTGCATTGCCAATAAATATCGGCATATGGACAATTCCAGCAATACTAATTATTTACCTCATTTTCAAGAAAATTAAAACTGAAAAAAAAGAGACTTTTGAAAAGATAAAAAACTGATAATCGAAGCGAAATAAACCTTTAAATAATACACAACTAACACCTAACTAAATTGGAACAAATTATACACATCGCATTTTCACCAATAAATAGGGTCCTTAGTATACTTGTTATTATACTTATTGTATACTGGTTGTTTACTATGGTTTCAGGTGTGGACTTTGATTTTGATGCAGATGTTGATATTGATATTGATGTGGATAGTAATTTAGAAGGTGGAAATATCGATTTTTCAGATGTTGCCAATACCAAGCTAAATAAAGAAGATGTTGTACGTGATCGTCGAAAAAAATTAAAATGGTGGCAAATTGTATTTATTTATTTCAACTTTGTTGGTCTTCCATTTATGTTCACATTTACATGTTGGATTTTTATATGGTGGCTATGCACCGTAATTGTTACTAGCATTACCTATTCTTTTAATAACAGCTTTAGTTATATTTTATTTCTAGCAGGAATTCTTCCTTCTTTAATTTTAACCAAACTATTTACGACTCCATTCAAAGGGTTTTTCAAAAACTAAATCAAGATGGAGATGCTCCTATTGATTTAATTGGACGAACAGGAATATCACTATCTACAATTTCAGAAACCAAAAATGGGATCAGCAGAAGTTGTTGCTGAAGAAACATCAATGTCATTTACGTAAAATCCCTAAATGGCGAACTTATCAATTACAAACAACAAATATTAATCATCAAACAGTCGGCAAATAAAAACTACTACTTGGTAAAACCTTATGAAAACTAAATAAGTAATGTAAGAGATATAAAGTTAAATTTTGAATTAAAAATTAGTAATTACTAAATCAAAATTTAATTGAATCTACCCTATATAGAACTGGTTTAAACTTTTTTGATTGAAGCGAAAAATAGAGATTTTTTGCTTAATTAAAATCATTTTATGATTGCATAGCATCGCTACGGAACAAAAAAATGATAAAAAGTGAGTGAAAAAGATCATTTTGCAGCCAATTGAAAAAAGTTTAAATGAGTTCATAAATAAAATCAACAGGTACACCTTCAAAAATTAGAAAACTAAATATTAAAAATTAACATAAAAACTAACTTAAATCATGGAACACATCATGTCATTTGTAGGAATCGGAGTAGGATTACTCCTGTTTCTAATTATTATTTACTTTGCAATAATTGCATTATTCTACAAAAAAGTCACTCAAGGAGAAGCTTTAGTACGTACGGGTTTTAAAGGAACTAAAGTAGCAACAGACAAAGGTTTATACGTAGTTCCTGTTTTTCATCGAGTGGAAATTATGGATATTTCAGTAAAAAAAATTCAAATTGAACGTTTAGGTGAAAATGGTTTATTATGTTAAGACAACATGCGTGCAGATATAAAAGTAGCCTTCTTTTTTCTCAACGTTGTGTTCAGTTTTTATTAGATGATAAAGCACTCCTTCCCTACCACCAACGTGTAAAGGAAAAGCAAGAAGAGTTAGATGCCATCAAAAAAGTAATTGAAGCTAAAAAACTCGAAGAAGAAGTCAATCAGATTGCTACCGATTTGGAAATGTTAATTGATATTGTTTCCAATCTTGAAATTGAAGATGCTTCGCATTCCACAAAAATTATTGATAATATCTCTTTGATTTTTGCTACTATAAATCAATTAAAAGCAGGACTTAAAAACAAACTCAAATCATTAGGTGGTAAGAAAGCTTTCGCAGAATTTGCTGCACAATTAAAGCTAGTAAATCAAAGTATTATCAATTATTTAGATATCGCCTCTACTCCCGAAAAAACAGATGAATTACTAAACAAGGTTTCCGTACAATTAGAAGATTTGGAAGGGCGTTTTGCTGATTTTGAAGATTTTATTACTTTAATTATTGAAAAACGAGAAGAAGTTTACAACGCTTTTGAAGCACGTAAAAATAGTTTAGTAGAAGCACGTAATAAAAAAGCGATTGCTCTTGAAAATGCAGCAAATCGGATTTTAAAAGGCCTAACAAAAAAGCACAAAGTTTTAAAACCGCTATCGAAATCAACGGCTATTTTGCCGCTGATTTAATGATTAATAAACTACGTGATATTGTTACAAAGTTAAAAGAATTAGATGATGCTGGTAAAGCTGAAACTATTGAAACAGGCTTAAAAGTTGCTAAAGAAGACGCTACCCGAAAATTAAAAGATAAACAAGATTTATACGAAGATGGAGAAAATATCATAAAACTCGGAAAGCATAAATTTGGAGTAAACAAACAAATTTTAGACCTTACTATTGTTTATAAAGACCAAACACTTAAATACCATTTAACAGGCACCGATTTTTATCAAGAAATAGAAAATGAAATTTTAATTAATTCTCGAAACTATTGGGATCAAGAATTAATTTCGGAAAACAAAACCATTTACCGTGCTGCTTATTTAGCGTATAAAACTTTTACAAATCAACCCGAAAATTTAGAGAATCATACGGAAGAAAAATTACTAGAACTTGTAAAAGCAGAGAGTAGTAAAAACTATACCGAAGGCTATGTAAAAGGGGTACACGATGAAGATGCATCTAAAATTCTTAAGCTATTAATCACTAAAAATCATGATTTAGGTTTATTGCGTTATAAACCTGCCGTACGTGCTTATGGACAGTTTTTTTGGCAGAGCCTAAATAAAGAACAAAAAGCACTTTGGAATCAAAAAGTAAAAGCGTCTGGTGAAGTATTATCTGCTTTTTCTGACAGTAAAGAATATAAAAAGGTTATTTCAGAGTTAAGCACACTATTAGCTCTATCTGTATTTCAGCCAATTTTTGAAGTATTTTCAAATCAATTTACTACAATTGAATTTGAAACAGCCGCTTATTTATTTCATGAATTACAATCCAATGATACTTTTTGTATCAGTCAAACAGCACAAGAATTAAATGATGCTTTCCTAAAGGAATTAAAAAGCAAAAAGGTAATCACTAAATTCAATAAATCAATAGAAACTACTACTGAAGCAAACGAAACCTATTTTGGAACAATCCAATTGGCTTTACAGTGGAGCGCTTCCTACCTACAGGTAAATGCACCACAAAAGATTGAATATGCTTTTGAAATGGTTTGCTTACAGCTTTTTAAGGACAAATCAAATTTTGAAGTAATTCATGTAAACCCAAATTATAAAATTGAGAACCTTAAAGGAAGTCACACGACACTTTCTGAGGGTACATTCGAATTTAAATATCACGATTTCATTTCGGAACTTAAAAATTTCACTACAGTGGAAGTTCCTGCTTTTACAGCTTATCGCACAGCAAAACACTCAGTTACTGAGGAATTAAAAGAAGCCCTTAAGTTGGGTGAATTTAAGCCACGTGTACTCTCTTCATTTGTTCGAAATAAATTAATAGACAAAGTATATTTACCTTTATTTGGCGATAATTTATCCAAACAATTAGGAAGTGTAGGTGATAATAAGCGTACCGACCGGATGGGAATGTTATTATTAATTTCTCCACCAGGTTATGGTAAAACAACTTTAATGGGAATATATGGCAAATCGTTTAGGTTTGGTATTTATGAAGATAAACGGTCCTGCTATTGGACACGAAGTTACCTCTGTCGATCCTATGACAGCAAACAACTCTGCTACCAGGGAAGAACTGAAAAAGCTAAACCTTGCTTTTGAAATGGGAAATAATGTAATGTTATATTTAGACGATATTCAGCATTGTAATCTCGAGTTTTTACAAAAATTTATATCCCTAGCCGATGGTACTCGTAAAATTGAAGGTATTTATAATGGGAAACCAAAAACCTACGATCTACGCAGTAAAAAATTCTGTGTAATTATGGCAGGAAATCCGTATACGGAGAGTGGTGATAAATTTCAAATCCCTGATATGTTAGCCAATCGTGCGGATATTTATAATTTAGGAGATATTATTGGAGATACAGCTGATTTGTTTAAACTCAGCCTTATTGAAAATGCACTAACATCTAATCCCATTTTACATCAATTAAGCAGTAAATATTTCGATGATTTATACCCGTTAATCGAATCGGTAGAATCTGGTAACCCCGATGGCTTAGAACTTAAAGGAAACCATACCAAACAGGAAGTACAAGACTATTTAGCGGTACTAGAAAAAGTGGTTATTATTCGAAACACCGTAATGGCTGTAAACGCTACTTACATAAAATCCGCTGCCATGGAGGATTCCTATCGCGTAGAACCTTCTTTTAAATTACAAGGGTCTTACAGAGATATGAGTAAGCTGGTAGCTAAAGTGGTTCCAATTATGAATGATACCGAATTACAAACCTTACTCCTATCGCATTACGAAAATGAATCGCAAACATTAACTACTGCTGCGGAAGCCAACTTATTAAAATATAAAGAATTAACAGCCAACATTACTACTAACGAATTGGAACGTTGGAATACAATTAAAGAAACTTTCGTAAAAAACAACAAACTAAAAGGCTTTGGTAATAAAAACGAAATGGCACAGGTTTTAGCGCAAATGATGCAGTTTAGTGATCACTTAGCGGGGATTCAGGAAGTGTTAAAAAGGGGATTGAGAAGTAATGGAAAAGATGAATTATAAAAAAATAAAAGCGATCTATTATACAATCTTGTAGCTTTTTATTATTAACGCTATGGTTAAAATATACTTATATTTGGTAATAATTTTTCTAAAAACAGCAATTCCTTTAAAAGGAATCTAAATTAACAAAATGATAAAAAACATAGCAGACTCATCACTAGCTATTGCAAAAATAGCTGGCAAAGGAATTTTAAAATATATTGTTTTTATAGGCTTTAGTCTACTCGTATTTTCGGTAGCTGTTTTTATGATAGGGAATACTGAGGGTGGATCAGGTATAAGTGCTGCTGGTCATACAGGAATATTTGGAGCAATCTTAGGCGTTTTATACTTATTTGTTTTAGATTTTTGGCCTATGCTACTTTGCACAACTAGTTTAGTCTTATTTCCATTCTTGTATTTTACTTTAATTAATAAAGGAATCATACATACATCATTATTTCAACTATGGAAAAAGAATTTAGAAGGCTGGTTTATCTCTAAAATATCCAATTACTCTACTAAATACCTTTCTGGAGAAAATACCGTTTCTAAAATTAATGATATAGCTAGTGTAAAACTAAAATTAGCAAGTGATATCAAAAATGATAAAACCAATTCGCGTTGGCAACGAAAAATACTTGCTTTTATACTAAAAAAAATAAAATTAGATGATTTTGATACAAATAATACAGATGAAAAAATTAGTGATTTTATAGTAAATAAAGCGGTTACTTATATTTCTGATTTAGGCGAACCAAGCAACAAGCCTATATACATAACCTTTGGTGTACATTTAATACTCATTGTTTTCGCTATTGTGTTTAATAATTAATCAATTGAGATGTCTTACTTGCTTTAGCATCTGATTATATAAGAATTCGAAATTTAAAGGCTTAATTTATTTCTACACTAAGTAAAACAACAACACATACAATGGGACTATTCGATATATTTAAAAAGAAACCAGAAGAAACACATTACGATCCAACAGACATCAAAGTAACTGATCTTGAAAAAGGCTATTTATTAGATTATAATATGGAAACTTGGACAGTTAAAAAAATGGCTGAATACGATTGGGGTGATAATTATTTTTCCAGAGAATTTACTATCGAATCTAAAGGAAAAATTCGTTATTTGTCTATTGAAGAAGAGGAACAATTAGAAATTGCTTTATTTAAAAAAATAAAATTTCGAAAATTAGGCGAAGATGTAATTGAATACCGGAAAACACATAACAAGTTTCCTAATCGAATTACTCTTGGAGACGTAACTTATTTGTTTGATGAAGAATCCGCTGGATATTATAGAGATGTAGAAAACGAAGATTGGGAAGAACTGGTTTCTTTTGATTTTGAAAATGACGCAGAAGATAAATTTTTGACCATTGAGCAATGGGATGAAGACGATTTTGAAGTTAGTATTGGAGTAAAAATTAAACCTTTTGAAATAAGTAACATATTGCCTGTTAGCTAATAATAAAATTATGAAACTACTAAAAACTACCCTCGTAATCTCAATAAGCTTACTCTTATTTGCCTGTGGAGGAAATGACCGTCCTAAATTTGTAAAATCTCCTATTGATAATTTAATTACGAAATATATCGACAGAAACGATTTTACCGTAATCCTTTCCGATATGGATTACAAAGAAGCTGAAGATAAATATTACCATAAATACCGCATTTTATTACAAAAAAATAAACCGCAATTAACTAAAAAGCAGTTAACCGATTCTACAGCACAAGCAACCGACATAAAAATTGAAACTACTAACTGGTTAGAAGTATCCCCTATTATTTTTGAGGATCATCAAAACGACTTAGGAATGACAATCCTAAGTAAAAAAGACGGTGTACTTGATAAAAACACAGCTCCTGCAGGTGCAAATGGGTATGTAGGAAATCCAAGATACGGACAATGGCAAACCCACAGTAATGGGAGTTCCTTTTGGTCCTTTTACGGACGTTACCGATTAATGACCGATTTGTTTTATGGTCCAAGATATAGTTATGGAGGTTACTATGGTTATGGGCGAAGAGATTGGAATACCTACAACAGAAGCTATCGTGGACAGGGTGATTACTATGGAAATAAGAAACAATATGGAACCAATTCTAAAACCAATTCCAATTCTAGTTGGAATAAAAAGCCCTCAAGCTTTAAAAGTAAAGTACGAAGTAAAGTGAGCCAAAGTTCTTCGAACTTAAAATCAAGAGGATATTCGTCTAGAAAAAGTTATTCAAAAACATCTAGAAGCTCAAATCGTTTTAGTAGTTCATCATCAACAAGAGGTCGAAGCGGTGGTTTCGGAAAATAAATAAAAACATGAAAAGTTTACAAAATTATATAGATTTTAATAGCCTTGTACATAGTTTAGGTTATTTACTAATGGCTTTTATTTTATTTTTTATTGGAAAAATATTATATAAAGTATTAAATCCTGCAATAAATATTAACTCGGAGTTAGTTGACAAAGACAATTTTGCTTTTATTATTTCTTATGTTGGTTATTTTGCTGCATTAATTACCATATTAATAGCCGCAATTTCTGGAGAAAGCTATGGTTTTTTAGAAGATGCCAAACTAATCGGAATTTATAGTATTGTAGGAATCTTGTTATTACACATATCTGCGGTTATAGCCAATAAATTAATCTTTCCAAAATTTTCAATTAAAAAGGAAATTTTAGAGGATCAAAATGCAGGAACTGGAATTATTGAAGCCGCTGTTTATTTAGCTAACGGCTTTCTTTTATATGGAGCCTTAATAGGAGAATCTACTACTTTAGGGGAAGGATTAACTACTTTTTTTAGTTATTGGTTAGTGGGTAATATTATTTTAATTATTAGTACTAAAATTTTTAGTAAATGGGTTTCTTATGACATTCATGCCGAAATAGAAAAAGACAATATAGCCGCAGGAATTTCTTTTTCGGGAGCAATAGTTGCTATTAGTTTAGTAATCATGAATGCCCTTTTGGATCCATTTGTAGATTGGCAGACATCAGTAATCGAAGTGCTTTTGTTTAGTCTTTTAGGAATTATCTTATTACCTGTAATGCGCTTTATTACTGATAAAATAATTTTACCTGGCAGAACCCTAACTGACGAAATAGTTAATCAAGAAAAACCGAATATAGGAGCTGGACTTTTAGAAGCTTTTGCATATGTTGGTGGTGCTATTTTAGTTTTATGGATTTTCTAAAAAACAACTCCTTTGTTCTAAAGTCAGCTATTTTTGCTACTGGTTTTGCTGGGATTGTAGCCGAATATGTACTATCTACTTTAGCAACCTATTTTATTGGAAATTCTATATTCCAATGGACTATGATTGTTTCCCTCATGCTATTTTGCATGGGACTAGGAAGTAGATGGAGTAAGCGTATCAATACCAACCTAATTCAAAACTTTTTATTATTAGAAGTTACTTTGTCATTAGTTGTTGCTTTTTCTTCAGTAATTGTATACACAGTTGCCGCTTTTTCTAATTATTACGAGTTGCTTATTTATGTATTAAGTATGCTTGTTGGTTTGCTTATTGGTTTAGAAATACCCTTAGTAGTTCGTATTAATAGGGAATACGAAGATTTAAAAACAAACATTTCTTCAATCTTAGAAAAAGACTATTATGGTAGTTTGCTAGGTGGTGTATTTTTTGCTTTTATAGGCTTGCCCATCTTAGGATTATCCTACACTCCATTTGTTTTAGGAATTATTAATTTTTTAGTTGCGGCAATTGTTTTATATCGTTTTAAAGAAAAAATTACAATTGTTAGTTATCAAAAATTAAGCGCTTTACTTGTTGCTGTTTTTGGCGTTTTAATTTTAGGAATTTCATTTACTAAACCAATTATACAATGGGGAGAACAAAAAAAATATAAGGATAAAGTTATTTTTTCGAAACAAACAAAATATCAAAATATTGTTTTAACCGAATGGAAAGATGAACATTGGTTGTATTTAAATGGCAATTTACAATTTTGTACAATTGACGAGGAAATGTATCATGAGCCTTTAGTACACCCTGTGATGCAATTGGCAAAACAAGCCAAAGATATTTTAATTTTAGGTGGCGGAGATGGCTGTGCTGTTCGTGAATTACTAAAATATCCTAGCGTTCAAAAAATAGATATGGTGGATTTAGACCCTGAAATGACAAAGCTAGGGAAAGAAAATTCGATTCTTATTAATATTAATAACGGATCAATGAGTAGTTCCAAATTAAATATTTATAATAAAGATGCTTACAACCATTTAGAAAAAGACACCCAATCCTTTTATGATGTTATAATTATTGATTTACCAGACCCAAGAAACATTGAATTAGGCCGTTTATATTCACACGAATTTTATACACATTGCTACCGAAAATTACGTCCTAATGGTTATCTAATTACGCAAGCTGGAAGTCCTTACTTTGCAACAAAGGCTTTTAATTGTATTAATAACACCTTACAATCCGCTAATTTTAATACTGTACAACTACACAATCAAATAATTTCGATGGGACAATGGGGTTGGATTTTAGGAGCAAAAAAAACAAATTCAATTGATCTTAAAAAGCAATTAAAAACCTTATCCTTTCCTAATATTAAAACCAAATGGATTAATAACGAGGCCATGAATTTAATGACTTCATTTGGAAAAAAGGATTTTTTTAATACAACGCTTGATTCAATAGGAATCAATAAAATACATAACCCCATCTTATATAAATATTATTTAAAAGGGAATTGGGATTTATATTAAAACCTATGGGTACTAACTATAAAGAAACAGAAGCACAAATTTTTAATTTTCAGAAATGGATTAATGAATGTAATCCCGAAATTTTAAAAAATACGTTTCAAAAAAAACTAAAAAAAAGTGGTTTTACTATTATTAGTTTTTCAGAGCACCATTTCGAAAAAAAAGGATATACCTGCTTTTGGTTACTTGCAGAAAGCCATTTAGCCATTCATACCTTTCCTGAAGAAAATAAAACCTATGTAGAATTAAGTAGTTGTAATGATGATAAACTAAGGTATTTTAAAACACTTTAAAAAATGTCGAAACAGTTAAAAATTATTCTCATCATACTATCCATAGTACTATACAATTTTTTAGTACACACCATATATGTTTTAGAGTCAAACTCCCCAACTAGTAATATTACTAATATTGGTGATGCCTATTGGTACTCGCTAGTTACACTAACTACTGTTGGTTATGGTGATTTTTACCCCGTAACTTTTGGAGGACGCATAATCGGCTTCCTATTTGTAATTGGAAGTTTAGGAATACTAGGATATGTTTTGGCAGAATTAAATTACAGATTAAAAAAATATTTAAAAAAAAGAGAAATGGGTTTATTAGGAACAAAGATGGTTGATCACTGTATTATAATTGGTTGGAATTCTTTTTCTAAACAAGTTGCAGAGCAAATAGTTAAAGCTCAAGAACCGCTTGCTATTGTCGTAGATAGTGAAGTGGATTTTAAACAAATAAAATTACATTATAAGAATAATGCCTGTTTTACGCTATTAAGTGAACTTAATGATTTTGAAAACCTTGAAAAAATTAATATTTCCAAATCTAAAAGAGTGTACATTAATTTTGATAATGATACGGATACTCTTGTATATTGTATTAGTTTAAAAAAGCAATTCGAAAATTTAAAATGTGTAGTTGCTATCGAAAATATAGAGCTTAAAGAGTCTTTTAATTATTTAGATATTCAATATATTATTCCTAAAAAAGAAATTGTTTCTAAATTTGTTGCTAGCTACATATTTGAACCCAATGTAGCTTTACTTACTGAGGATTTAATATCTACATCCACCAAGGCTGGCGATATGGATATCTGCGAAACTAAACTCACAAAAGACTCCACACTTATTAATATGAGCTATATTGAAGCTTACATTATTCAAAAAAAACAAAATAATATTATTTTATTGGGATTACATAGAGATGGAAAACTAATTAAAAACCCTAATGATTCACTAGTTATAAAAGTAGACGACATAATTATTTTTATAGCAGATATAGATGCTAAAAAGCAGTTATTTTAAAAAAACTATTTTTCTAAAAAGACAAATTAAAACAACTCACTTACCTCACTTCTAATAAAAGATTGGGCTATTTGATTTGCACTAGAGGTACTTGCATACTTTTTTAATCCTTCTTCTCTTAAAGTATTTGCATTAGTAATAGCTTCAATAGTTCCTAATTGATGTAATTGAGAAATTACAGTAGATTTTGCTGAAACTATGGCATTCCAACAATCATCGGAAATATAAATTTGTTGTGTTGTATTATGTTCAAATTCCTGATCTATAGTAGCAATAAGCAAATGCTTATAAGCTTCTTTACTTTCGTCTACAGGAGATACTCTAACTAATAATTTATTTAAACTAATACGGTCTAATAACAATGTAAAGCGCTCATAAGCTTGCAATTTAAGGGGTAACCCTTCTTTTTGATTTGATTTTAAAAGTTGGTATTTTTGATTTAACAACTCCTTTTTAAGCATACTCTGAATTGAAAAATAACTTATTAATCCTATAAATACACAAGGAGCAATTACTAACAAAATAAGGTTAAAATCTACGGTCATTTTTTTAAGTCTTTTGTTTTTTCTTTTTTGCCGCAGGAAACAGCAAGTTGTTTAATATTAAACGATATCCAGGAGAATTTGGATGCAATTCTAATTCTGTTTTAGGATCGCCTACATGATGTTGGTAATCTTCTGGATCATGACCTCCATAAAAGGTAAAAAAGCCTTTTCCTTTAATCCCATGGATGTATCTAGCTTCATTATTAATCTTATTCTGCCCTAAAATCAAGACATTAGATTTTACCATTTTATGGTTAAAAGCCGTGGTTTGCCCCATAAACCCTTTAACCAAACTGGTATGATTTTGACATAACATTGTAGGTATTGGATCCCATTTTGCAGAGTAATCTTTTAATGAAAAATAATCCAATTCCTTTCGGACTTCTTTTCTACGATCTGTCATATCAATGTCAGAAAAATCATATTTCAATGTGCGCTCTAATTCAAAATTTTTAAAGGCAAACGTTCGCTTAAAATTGATTTTCGATTGATAATTAGGTGTACTTGGATCCCCGTCAAACATTGATTCACAAATATCTACACCCTCAGCACTCAACGCAATATCAAAACTCTCGGTGGCACTACACATCGCAAACATAAATCCTCCTCCGACTACGTAATCACGAATTTTTTTTGCCACAGCTAGTTTTTCTTGAGATACTTTAGCAAATCCCAAATTATTTGCTAAATTTTCTTGACGCTCTTTTTCATTAATATACCAAGCTGCAGCACGATAATTCTTATAAAATTTTCCATACTGACCTGTAAAATCTTCATGATGTAAATGCAACCAATCATAAATAATTAATTCATCTTCTAAAACCTGTTTATCATATACTGTTTCATAAGGAATTTCTGCAAATGTAAGTACTAAAGTTACCGCATCATCCCAAGGCTGCTTTCCGTCTGGTGAGTATACCGCTACTTTGGGTGCTTTTTCAAGCACCACAGCTTCCATATTTTCGGAAGGACTATTAATTTGAGAAAGTATTTGTTTTGTTTGTGAATCTGAAAGTATTTCAAAAGAAACGCCTCTAATTTTACACTCTTTCTTAAGTTTATCTGAATCTGGTAGTAAAAAAGAACCTCCTCTATAATTTAAAAGCCATTTTACTTTAATTTGCTGTTGCAAACTCCAATACGTAATCCCATAAGCCTTTAAATGATTGCTTTGAGAAACTTCATCCATTGGAAGTAATACGTAATTGGCATGTAATAAAGAACCAAAACTTAAGAGTATCAGTATTATTAATTTACGGTATTTAAAAGTGTCTTTATTTTTATAAAAATGTATAGCCAATATATTGTGTGTTAAAAAGGAATATCATCATCAGGATTTGAATTACTGGAAAGACCGCCAAAAGCATCATTCGGGTTAGGAGTTGGTAAACCTCCAGTTGTAAAAGGATTTGGCTCCTCACCTTCATTCATTCTGGAATGAAATTCCGTTGGTGTTGAAAAATCATCTAAGTTATCAAACTTCCCTAACTCTCCAACAAATTTTAACCGAATACTTTCTAAACCACCGTTACGGTGCTTTGCTACAATAAACTCTCCTTGTCCTTGTGTTGGGGAAGCATCATCATCATCCCATTCATCAATTTTATAATATTCAGGACGATAAATAAACGAAACAATATCTGCATCCTGCTCAATCGCTCCGGATTCACGAAGGTCACTTAATAAAGGACGCTTAGATCCACCACGTGTTTCAACAGCACGAGAAAGCTGCGAAAGTGCTATTACTGGTACATTTAATTCTTTTGCTAAAGCCTTTAAATTTCGAGAAATCATCGAAATTTCTTGTTCTCGATTTCCGTTTTTTCCAGATCCGCCCGCAGTCATCAACTGTAAATAATCAATCATAATCATTTTTATGCCGTGCTGCGAAGCCAAACGACGTGCTTTTGCCCGTAAATCAAAAATAGATAACGAAGGTGTGTCATCAATAAACAAAGGAGCAACTTCTAGATCTTTCACTCCTACATTTAACTGTTTCCATTCATGATCTTCTAACTTTCCTGTTCTTAATTTTTCAGAACTCAACCCTGTTTCTGAAGAAATTAAACGCGTAATTAATTGTACTGATGCCATTTCCAAAGAGAAAAAAGCAACTGGTATTTTTTGTCCTACAGCAATATTACGAGCCATACTTAGGGTCAAGGCTGTTTTTCCCATACCTGGACGTGCTGCAATAATTATTAAATCACTCGGTTGCCAACCTGAAGTTAGTTCATCTAATCGAGTAAAACCCGAAGGAACACCACTCATTCCCTCTTTTGTGGAAATTTCTTCAATCTTCTTCTTCGCCTGTGTAACTAAACTTTGTGCTGTTTCAGAAGATCGTTTAATGTTACCTTGTGTAACATCGTATAATTTGGATTCGGCAGTATCTAATAAATCAAAAACATCGATTCCTTCGTCATACGCTTCTTCAATAATTTCATTCGAAATTTTAATCAAACTTCGCTGAATATACTTTTGAAGAATTATACGTGCATGAAACTCAATATGAGCGGATGAAGCTACTTTTTGTGTTAATTGAATCAGATAAAATTCTCCCCCAGACTTTTCAAGATTTCCATCCTTCTTAAGCTGGTTAGAAACTGTTAATAAATCAATGGCACTTGACTCTTCAAAAAGTTTTACTATCGCATCAAATATAAATTTATGTCCCTGTTTATAGAAAACATCTGCATTTAAAATATCGATTACTTCATCAATACCCTTCTTATCAATCATCATAGCACCAAGTACTACTTCCTCTAAATCTAGGGCTTGAGGGGGTAATTTCCCCTTTTCAAGAGAAATCACATTTCCCTTTGAATAGTTATCTTGTTGAAGTGGTTGTGCTTTTTCCATTAGGCTACGAATGTAACAAAATTGTATAGGGGTTTGTTTTGTGCGACTCCTATGTTTCTTCACAGGTAACTAACAAACCCACTGTTAATAACTTTATTTTTTTGTTGATGGAGCCAAAAAAATCTACAGCTTTTGACCATAGATTTTTTGGTAAGTGATATATACTAGGTTCTACTCTTTATAAACACCCATGTTAGCATACTTATCGATGCGAGAAGTAACTAATTCGTCTGGGGATAAGTTTTTTAATTGACCATAAGTATCCAATATCTTATTTCTTACTATTTGGTAAGTAGCCTCAGAATCTCTGTGGGCACCCCCAACTGGCTCTTTTATAATTTCGTCAATTAATTTTTGCTTAAGCATATCATTGGCTGTCAATTTCAAAGCATCAGCAGCCTGCTCTTTAAATTCCCAACTGCGCCATAAGATTGAAGAACAAGATTCAGGAGAAATTACTGAATACCATGTGTTTTCCAGCATCATAACCTTATCTCCTACTCCAATACCTAAAGCTCCACCACTTGCACCTTCTCCAATAATAAATACCAAGATAGGCACTTCTAATTGAGCCATTTCATAAATATTACGTGCAATAGCTTCTCCTTGTCCACGTTCTTCTGCTTCCAATCCAGGATAAGCTCCTGGGGTATCTATAAAAGTAACTACAGGAATTCCAAACTTCTCAGCACTTTTCATTAAACGTAATGCCTTTCTATATCCTTCAGGATTTGCCATTCCAAAATTGCGATATTGACGCATTTTGGTATTGTGCCCTTTTTGTTGACCAATAAACATAAAAGTCTGGTCTCCTATTTTTCCTAAGCCACCAATCATCGCTTTATCATCCTTAACATTTCTGTCTCCATGCAGCTCTACAAAAGTATCACCACATAAAGCTTTTATATAATCTAAAGTATAAGGGCGGTCTGGATGACGTGAAAGTTGTACCCGTTGCCAAGGCGTTAAATTTTTATAAAGGTTTACCTTTAGTTTCGCTAATTTATCCTCGATTTGCTTACAAGTCGCTGTAACATCTACATCACTTTCTGCTCCGATAGAACATGCTTTACTAAACTGGTCTTCTAATTCTTTAATAGGTAATTCAAAATCTAAATATTCCATGTGGAGTATGAAATTAGTTTAATTGATAGCATACAAATATAGAAACTTAGTTATAAACTTTCGAGTTTCAATTAAGGAAATAAAGTCAATAATTAATAATAAAAAAACAACATTCTATTTACCTTAATAATCCTTATATTATAGTTAGTTAACAAAATCATAATAACATTTCGAAAATTCATAATTCGTAATTCGTAATTGATGCTCCTGTTTTTGTAAATTTGTATTTCTAATTAAGAATACAATTTTTCATAATATGATTCACTTTTTTGGAAATCCAAAACAAAAAGTATTTGCGGTACAAACTAGTACTAAAATTTCGACAGAAAATATCACAAAATTATCTTGGCTTTTCGGAGACCTTGCCCTACTTGAAGCTAATAAAATAAATGCTTTTTTTATTGGTCCAAGAGCTGCAATGATTACTCCTTGGAGTACTAATGCTGTTGAGATTACACAAAACATGGCTATTGAAGGAATAATTCGTATTGAAGAATTTGAGGCTTCTACTAAAGAGGATACAGATTTTGATCCTATGCTATCTGAAAAATTTGATAGTCTTAACCAAGACATGTTTACTATTGATGTAAAACCAAAAGCAGTACTACCTATAGAAGATATTGCTGCATATAATACTCAAGAAGGACTTTCTTTAAATAATGAAGAAGTCGCTTATTTAGAAGAAGTTGCGACAAAGATTGGTCGTAAACTAACAGACTCAGAAGTTTTTGGTTTTTCACAAGTCAATTCTGAGCACTGTCGTCATAAAATTTTCAACGGTACTTTTATAATTGATGGTGAAGAAAAACCAACTTCATTATTTGAACTTATTAAAAAAACAGCTCAAGAAAATCCTAATGGAATTGTTTCCGCATATAAAGATAATGTAGCTTTTGTTAAAGGTCCTAAAGTAACTCAGTTTGCTCCAAAATCTGCAAACAAGCCTGATTACTATGAAGAAAAAGAATTTGAAAGTGTAATTTCTATAAAAGCAGAAACCCATAACTTCCCTACTACTGTCGAGCCCTTTAACGGTGCTGCAACAGGAGCAGGTGGAGAAATCAGGGATCGTTTGGCTGGTGGTAAAGGCTCTTTACCTTTAGCAGGAACTGCAGTTTATATGACCTCTTATTCACGTTTAGAAAAAAATCGTCCTTGGGAACAAAAGGTTGACGAACGCCAATGGTTATATCAAACACCAATGGATATCTTAATCAAAGCTTCCAATGGAGCTTCTGATTTTGGAAACAAATTTGGACAACCCTTAATTACAGGATCTGTTTTAACTTTTGAGCACGAAGAAGATGCGCGCTTAATTGGTTTTGACAAAGTAATTATGCAAGCCGGTGGTATTGGTTACGCAAAAGCAGAACAAGCATCAAAAGACAAACCAAATACTGACGATGAAATTGTAATTCTTGGTGGAGACAATTATCGTATTGGTATGGGAGGTGCCGCAGTGTCATCAGCAGATACTGGTGGTAATAATTCGGGTATTGAGTTAAATGCGATCCAACGCTCCAATCCTGAAATGCAAAAACGTGCTGCAAATACCATACGTGGTATGGTAGAAAGTGATATTAATACAATCGTATCAATCCACGATCATGGAGCAGGTGGACATTTGAATTGTCTTTCGGAATTGGTCGAAGAAACTGGTGGAAAAATTAACTTAGATAAATTACCTGTGGGTGATCCTACCCTTTCTGCTAAAGAAATTATAGGAAACGAATCTCAAGAACGTATGGGATTAGTAATCGATTCTAAAAGTTTAGAAACACTTACCGAAATTGCAGAACGAGAACGTGCTCCTATATATAATGTAGGAAAAGTAACTGGTGATAATCGCTTTACTTTTGAATCTGCTACCACTGGTGAAAAGCCAATGGATTTAGCAATGGAAGATATGTTTGGAAGCTCTCCAAAAACAATAATGACAGACGAAACCGTTGTTAAAAATTATGAAGAAATAATATACGATAATGATGATCTTGATGAGTATTTGGATCAAGTACTTCAATTGGAAGCGGTAGCTTGTAAAGATTGGCTAACGAATAAAGTGGATCGCTGTGTAGGTGGACGAGTTGCCAAACAACAATGTGTTGGACCACTCCAACTACCTTTAAACAATTGTGGTGTAATGGCTATTGATTTTGCTAGTAATCATGGTATTGCCACCTCATTAGGTCACTCTCCTTTAACAGGCTTAATCGACCCTGCTGTTGGGAGTAAAAATGCTATAGCTGAATCATTAACAAATATTATTTGGGCTCCACTAGAAGAAGGGTTAAAATCAATTTCTCTTTCTGCCAATTGGATGTGGCCTTGTAATAATAAAGGTGAGGATGCTCGACTATACAAAGCTGTTGAGGCTGTTTCTGAATTTGCAATAAACTTAGGTATAAATATTCCTACAGGTAAAGATTCATTATCAATGAAGCAAAAATACCCTGACAAGGATGTTATTGCTCCAGGTACTGTTATTATTACTGCTAGCGGACATTGTAGTGATATTAATAAGATAGTAGAACCTGTTTTTCAGAAAAAAGGAGGAAGCATTTATTATATTAATATGTCCGAAGACGAGTTTAAATTAGGTGGTTCTTCTTTTGCACAAGTACTAAATAAAATTGGTACGGAAGCCCCAACTATTAAAGACGACAAAAATTTTGGAAGGGTATTTAATGTAATCCAAGACTTGATTAAGAACGATCAAATTATAGCAGGTCACGATGTTGCGTCTGGTGGTTTGGTTACTACTTTATTAGAAATGTGTTTTTCTGATGTTAAGCTTGGAGCTACTATTGATTTAGCACCAATTAAAATAGCAGATACTTGTAAGGTTTTATTTGCAGAAAATGCTGGTATCGTTTTTCAATCTGTAGATGCTTCTATTGAAAAAATGCTAAGAAAAGCTAAGGTAGATTTTTATAATATTGGAGAAGTTACGGATAACGATCGTATTAGTTTTGCTAATGGTAGCACACAACTTAAATTTAGAATTTCCAGTTTAAGGGATACTTGGTTTAAAACTTCATATTTACTCGATAAAAAACAAAGTGGCGAGGTTAAAGCAAAAGAGCGCTTTGATAATTATAAAAAGCAACCTTTAAAATTAAGATTTCCTGCTAGTTTTAAAGGCTTTAAACCAGAAATTGACGAAGAAGATCCACTTCCAAAGGCAGCTATTATTCGTGAAAAAGGAAGCAATTCCGAACGCGAAATGGCTAACGCCTTATACTTAGCTGGTTTTGATGTTAAGGATGTACATATGACTGATTTAATTAGCGGTCGTGAAACTTTAGAAGACATTCAATTTATTGGTGCCGTAGGTGGCTTTTCCAACTCTGATGTTTTGGGTTCTGCTAAAGGATGGGCTGGTGCGTTTAAATACAATGAAAAAGCAAAGACGGCTTTAGCTAATTTCTTTAAAAGAGAAGATACATTATCCGTTGGTATTTGTAATGGTTGCCAATTATGGGTAGAACTTGGTCTTATGGATGAAGAACATACTAAAAAAGCCAAGATGCTTCATAACGATTCTAACAAGCACGAAAGTGGCTTTACATCAGTAAAAATATTGCCCAACAATTCCATAATGCTTTCTAATCTTCAGAATATGATTTTAGGAGTTTGGATTTCTCATGGCGAGGGTAAATTTGACTTACCTTTAGAAGAAGATCAATACAATATTGTTGCCAAATATGGTTATGAGGAATACCCTGCAAACCCAAATGGATCAAGCTACAATACAGCAATGCTAGCAACAAAAGACGGAAGGCACTTAGCGACAATGCCACATATTGAACGTACCATCTTCCCTTGGAACTGGCCACATTATCCTAATAATCGTAAGGATGAAATTGGACCTTGGATAAGAGCTTTTGAAAATGCACGTGTTTGGATTGAAAGAAGGAATAAATAAATTTCAAGAAACACATATAAAAAGCGAGAATAATTGGTTGATTATTCTCGCTTTTTATATGTGTTTTTTTATGAAGCTATGTATATTTTTAAGCTATCTCAATTTAATATGATTATTTAATACATTATAAAACCAATTCGTATCAGCACCACAAAACTTAAGTTTAAGGTCTATTTCACAAATAATCTATTAATTTCTTAAAGAGAAAAAATAGGTCACAACCGTTTTTGCGACTTATGCTAATTCGTATTTTGCGTACTTTTTTAGTTTTTTTTTAAATATTGGTTAAGTATTAAACACACCAATATTAGAATCAACAAAATAATTAAAAGGTTTAAAAAAGTGATAATTATCACTTTTCAAAATGATTAGACTCCTTATTACTTCTACAAAATAAGAAGTAAGATCGTCTGGAAGAATTATCTTTAGGATTAGAATATGTCAGTAAAGTTCGAGGATGGCTAAATAAGTATCGTGCAGAAATAGTCTTGAATTTCATAAAGAAAGATACTCGAAATTGTCACTATTTTATTATTATCCCAAAAATTCATTAAGGTTTAAAAAAGCAACTTAAAGATCCAGAGAATTCATTCAATGGATTTTGGGATGCGCAGCTATGGATATAAAGAGACTTATAATGTTGAAGTAAATTATAAGTCCTTGTGGAGTCAACTTACCTATAAGATTAATAGTAGACTAAAATCCTTAGGAAAAGTAATATTAAAAAGGACGATGAAGCCTCATACGATTTTTTTAAAACTACTCAACAAGCGATCCAAGATTAGAAATAATTTAACTAAAAAGATAACTATGATACTGATAATCTATTTTTCCAAGATGATTCTAGATTTGGACTAAAAAATGGTAGGCTAATGTATATAAGCAATAGGAATCCGTCCAAAAGTAAAATATCAACATGAATTTGCTAATACTTATTTATGGAGCCGTTATTCACCAATAAATGAAGATAGCTTTGTATGGGAAATAAATGATTTAGATTCAAGTGTCTTTAAAGCTTACTTATACGCATTTTCAATACAAAACTCAAGGACTTTTAAAATAGTGGTTATTGATAATTCAGGGTTCTATGCTGCAATAAATATTGAAATTCCAATAATATTTATCTTTTGAAAATCCTTCCTTACAGTCCGGAATTAAACCTATGTGAGTAGATATAGTAATACAAAAAAAACGATACAAAAATTAAGTATTTAAAAAAATAGATCTACTTTAACAATGGTTGCATAAGACTATTGAGGATGAAACCTGAATTGATAAAGCCAATTGTAAGAAATTATAATTATTTAGAAATATTCGAAAAATACATGTTGAAATAGGATGATGTAAGTAGTTACTTACATTTAATCTTATTAGATCCACTAAGTGGAATTAGGTAAGTTCTATCTACCGAAAACCTTCCAATCAATAATTAAAGAAAATACATTTGAATATACCGTAGCACTTTGATCTCCAATATCAGTAAGTGCATAATCAATTGAAATTCCTTTGTAATAAAACCCCAAACCGAAATTGGGTTGAAATGTAAGCTTTTCACTTTGATCAAATTGTTTTACATTTTGAAAATTGCCAAAACCACCTCTTAAAAAAATAAATTTTCGAAAACCTATTTCAAAACCTGCTGCAGGTGTGGCGCTCAAATTAGGAGTGCTAATTAAATCATTAGATTCTGCAAAACGAATATTTAAATCTACTTCTACATTAATGGTGAGATTTCTTCTGTAAATAAAGTCTCGTGATATACCTGCTTGAATACTTGGTAACGTAATTTCTGTTTTTTCAGGAACTTCTTGTCTATTTAATGGATTGTCAAGGTCTTGGATATTAGTATTAAAAATATCATCATCAATTTTCCATGAATTGTAAGTAGTGGTCAAATCCCTTACCATAACCCCGTAATTATACTTTTTAATTTTTCCTTGAACACCAGCATCAATACCAAACCCCCAAGAAGAAGCAAAATCACCAATTATCCTTCTCACTATTTTTGCATTAATACCGTAACTAAAATTTTTATTAAAAGGTTTACGTGCATAAGAAATTGTAAAGGCATAATCCGCCGCAGAAAAACGAGGTAAATCCCTAAAAGGAACCACAGTAACACCATCGTCTGCTATTAATTTTCGAGTATCTAATATATCATCTACCCCAAAACGTACTATCGATATACCTAAGGCACTATTTTCATCTAGCGGTAATGCATAAGCTCCAAAATCATAATTTGCAATATTAGCAAAATACGAAGCATGCATTAAAGAGACTTGTTTATTCTTGATTTGTGTAAGACCAGCTGGATTCCAATAAGTAGAATTTACGTTTCCTGTAGAAGCTACTACAGCATTGGATTTACCAAATGAGGCAGCATCCACACCAATAGCTAAAAATTCATTAGAATAATTTCGCGTTTGTGAATGTAATGTAACTATTGAAATTATGGATAGTAATAAGAATACTAACTTTTTCAAATGCTTTTTTTTACAAAGATGTTATTTTTTTACAATATATTAAACTTTATTTGTTTGTGGTTATTGTTATTAAAGCTTAAATATTAAAATATGTCGTTAAAAAAGTTCATTCCTAACGGAATAACATTATTAAATTTATTTTCAGGTTGTATTGCTGTGTATTTTGCAAGTACTAATAAACTAGAGGTTGCTGCTTTTTTTGCTCTTCTAGGTATTTTTTTTGATTTTTTTGATGGCTTTTTCGCCCGCCTATTTAATGTCCAAAGCGAGTTAGGCTTACAGTTAGACTCATTAGCCGATATGGTTACTAGCGGAATGGTTCCTGGAATGATTTTATTTCAGTTATTGAAAAATTCACATTTGGCTTTTTATACTATTCCTCCCAATTTATTAAATGCTCATCCTACAAGTTTGGTACCCTTTTTAGGCTTTATAGTTACAGTGGCATCTGGTTATAGACTAGCAAAATTTAATATTGATACTCGACAAACTTCCTCTTTTATAGGTTTACCAACTCCTGCAAACACATTATTAATTGTTAGCTTAGGCTTAATTAGTGTTTTCCAACCTGAAAGTTTAATTGCTGGATGGTTAACTAATACCTATATTTTATTGGGTATTATTGTTTTTTGTAGCTATATGCTTAACGCAGAAATTCCTCTTTTTGCCTTAAAATTTAAAACATGGGGTATTAAAGAAAATTGGATTCGCTATACTTTAATTGTTGGTACAATTATTTTAGTGTTGTTTTTAGGGTATGTAGGTATTTTTGCCACTATTCTGCTCTATATATTATTATCATTGATTCACAAAAATAGTTAGTCACTAATTATCAAATTTTAGGCTTCATTAAATTGTCTATTTTTATATTATAAAATTTAAAAAATGAGTACGTCACAAGATTTTATTGATCATATTCAAAAAGGGTATACAACCAAGGGAGATTTTATTACGCTTGGAGCAGGAATGTTTGAAGGAGAAATCCTTGCGGATGCTCAGATAAAAATCCCCTTAAAAACATTAAATCGTCATGGTTTAATTGCAGGAGCAACTGGTACTGGAAAAACAAAAACACTACAAGTACTTGCTGAAAATTTAAGTAATAAAGGAATCCCTGTATTACTTATGGATTTAAAAGGAGATTTAAGTGGAATTGCCCAACCTAGTCCTGGACACGCTAAAATTGACGAACGACACGAAAAAATAGGTATTCCTTTTACTGCTAATGGTTTTCCTGTTGAAATATTAACATTATCAGACCAAGCGGGTACACGATTAAGGGCAACAGTAAGTGAGTTTGGACCTGTGTTATTATCTCGTATTTTAAATGTAACTGAAACTCAGGCCGGTATTTTATCTATTATTTTTAAATATTGTGATGATAATAAATTGCCTTTACTGGATTTAGCGGATCTAAAAAAAGCTATACAGTATGCTACTAATGAAGGTCGAAAAGAAATTCAAGAAGAATATGGCTCCATTTCTAAATCATCTACAGGATCGATTATTCGTAAGATTATTGAAATTGAACAACAAGGGGGTGATTTATTTTTTGGGGAACGCTCCTTTGAAATTGAAGACCTATTAAGGCACGATGAAAAAGGTTGCGGATATATTAATATTATTAGATTAACAGATATACAGGATAAGCCAAAATTATTCTCCACATTTATGTTGAGTTTATTAGCTGAAATTTACAGTACAATGCCTGAGCAAGGCGATAGTGACCGCCCTGAATTGGTTTTGTTTTTAGATGAAGCGCATTTAATTTTTAACCAAGCTTCCAATGCCCTTTTAGACCAAATTGAAAATATTGTAAAACTGATTCGTTCAAAAGGAGTTGGACTTTACTTTGTAACACAAAATCCAACTGATGTGCCTGACGGAGTATTAGGGCAATTAGGGCTAAAAATACAGCATGCTTTACGTGCTTTTACGGCAAAAGACAGAAAAGCAATTAAGCTGACCGCCGAAAACTACCCTATTTCTGATTTCTACAAAACCTCAGAAGTTTTAACTTCTTTAGGAATTGGAGAAGCTTTAGTATCTACATTAGACGAAAAAGGAAGACCTTCTCCCCTAGCACAAACTATGTTGAGAGCTCCTATGAGTCGCATGGATGTACTAACAAAAAGTGAATTAAAAGAACTTAATAATAATTCGGAACTAGCAGAAAAATATAATAAAGTTGTAGACAGAGAAAGTGCTTTGGAATTATTAAACGAGAAAATAAAAAAAGCACAAGCAGACGAAGCTAAAGAAGCCGCCAAAAAAGAACGAGAAAAATTAGATCGACGCTCTTCCTCAAGTACAAGTTCTCGTAAAAGTTCTTCTTCCAGTAACTCTACAACAAAAGCAGTTATAAAAGTATTAACTAGTGCTACTTTTATAAGAGGTGCTCTGGGTATTTTGAATAAAATGTTGCGATAAGTTTAGGTTTGTTGTTTATAATATTTAACTTTATTTGTATATCTGAAATAATATTAGCTACAATTATAGAATTTTTAATTATACCTGTTATGCATTTTGATATTTTAGTAATTGAAAAGTGTCAGTTCGAGTTTTTTTCAACAGAAATCAGTATCTAAAACCACTTTTTAATTACTAAAATGCACAACGGATTAATTATATAGCATTAAATGATTTAGCCATCCCCCGTTTTCTTTACAAAAAGTTAAAGCAGAGTTAATTCAAAATAGTTGGCGGTTCTGAAGTTTGTTTTTTCCACCTATTCCTAGTTTGGTATTAGTACTTTTATTCGGGTAATTTTATAAAAATTTTAAGATCAATATATATCTTAGAATTATGAAAAAACGAGTTTACAGTATTTTTTTCTATAATTTTCCACTGCTGAGTAGTAAGTTGGGTGTAACTCGATTGCATCAACTTTGTCTTTTTTGTTGATTACAAAGTAGAGGCTATCTAAATTTTTTATCCAAAATTTAGCATAATTTTATTTTTAAACATGCTCTAGACTTTTCTGCTGTTTTAACTTGTCCTAATACAAGATTATTTTTATAAGCCTAGACACTAACCATATAAATTGACGACTTTTTACCATATGATTTTGCTTCACAGATAGTTTTACCATCAATGGCAATTATTTGACCTTTACTTAAATCTGAAATAGAATTTACCCACTCCATAAAATAAGATTTAAATTGCTGGCTATTGACAGCAGAAAAGATCTTGTTAAGGGTAACTTTTGAAGGAATGCCATTTGGTAACTCTAAAAATTTCTTTAGAAAAGGTTCTTTTGATTTAGCAAATCGAACCATTGTCCCCAAGTATCAGCCTCACAAATTACAGCAATTATAAGGATTTCTACTAAGTTGTGATGTTGGTTTGTATGGCTACTGTGATCTTCTATTTGCCCAAAAGTGTCTTTTAAATTACTTGATCTTTCTAAAGAGTTAAATTATTTAATATCAGTATAATATAGCTTGTTCTAAGCCGTTTATTATTCTTTCTGATTACTATCCAAACTATAGATTATAATTCAAATTAATTCCCAATAGCAATTTCATACATGGTTATAGCATTAGGTAATATGACTATCCGTAACTAGTACCAAATCTAAAAAAAAGCTATCTTTAGAAGATTAATACACAAATTTACAACTATGAATCTTCGCAAGTTTTTTAAAAAGTATCCTGATGAATCTTCCTGTATTAAAGGTTTCAAATCCAAGCGATTGGAAATAGGAATAGTTTGTAAAAAATGCCAACATACAGCGCATTACTTTCGCAAAACAGATTTAAAGTTTCAATGTAAAAGGTGTGGAAGCCGCTTAAGCTTACGTTCGGGAACAGTTATGGAGAACAGCAATTTGCCATTTCAATATTGAATGCTTTGCATCGAACTAATGACCTTGTCGAAAAAGAGTTTTTCAGCATTAGAAATGCAACGGATGTTGGGACATAAACGCTATGAACCAATTTGGCTTATGATGCATAAAATCCGTAGGGTGATGA
>Ga0209595_100046_pt1 | contig 46608 bp, 42 predicted proteins | sample Porto_4metaG_FD_187427 | JGI IMG/M metagenome (GOLD analysis project Ga0209595, IMG submission 187427) | Marine algal microbial communities from Porto, Portugal - Porto_4 metaG (SPAdes) (version 2) | ecosystem: Host-associated > Algae > Red algae > Unclassified | place: Portugal: Porto... | reverse complement strand
TGCAAAAAAGCATGAGAGATGCCTTTCGTTCCTTATTGGAACTCATTTTTCAAGCAGCTACTCTTATTATAGATACTATTCGCACCTTCTTTTTAATTGTACTCTCTATTTTGGGTCCCATTGCTTTTGCGCTTTCCGTTTGGGATGGTTTTCAGTCCACGCTTACACAGTGGTTGAATCGCTATATCAGTGTGTATTTCTGGTTACCCATCTCTAACCTCTTTGGAGCAATGTTGGGTAAAATTCAAGTATTGATGCTTACCAAAGACATTGAAGCCCTGTCTAACCCCAACTATATCCCCGACGGTTCTAATACCATTTATACAGTTTTCATGCTCATCGGAATTATTGGCTACTTCACCATTCCAACAGTTGCCAATTGGGTGATTCAAGCAGGTGGTATGGGGAATTACAATAGAAATATAAATCAATCTTCTAAAAAAGCAGGAAACATGGCTGGAGCAACAGCAGGAGCTGCTTCAGGAAATATTCGTGGAAGGTTAAAAATAAAATAAGATGAAAAAATATATAGCATTTAAAACCCTAACTACTGTAGAAAGTAGCTTTAAGAAAATTCGCTTATTAAGCATTCTCTTTATCCTATTGTGTACTATCGTTGTGGGCTATTCCGTATTTAGTTCGTATCGGTTTGCTGAGGCACAACGTCAAAAAATATATGTACTAGACCAAGGAAAATCTTTAATGGTGGCATTATCGCAAGATGCTTCTTTAAACAAACCCGTGGAAGCTAGAGAACATGTTCGAAGATTTCACGAGCTATTTTTCACCCTTGCGCCCGATAATAAAGCCATAGAATCCAATATTAAAAGAGCCTTGTTTATGGCAGACAAAAGTGCTTTTGACTATTACAAAGACCTTTCTGAACAAGGGTATTACAATCGAATTATTTCAGGGAATATCCATCAGCGTATTGTGGTGGATAGTATTCAAACCAATTTTAACAGCTACCCCTACGAAATGATGGTACATGCCAAACAGTGGATTATACGAGCCAGTAATAAAACAGAGCGTAGTCTGGTTACTTCATGCCAATTGGTGAATTCTGTTCGCTCCGATAACAATCCGCAAGGTTTTACTATTGAGGGATTTAGAGTGTTAGTTAATACGGATTTACAAACCATAAAACGATGAATCTATTATTTAAAAAACAGGTAGTAGAGTGGTTACAAAAACAATGTAAAAGCCTAACAGTACAACAACGTAAAGTACTGGTGTGGACACTTTTTATAAGCTATGTCTTAGTCACACTTGGGGTGGTTATAACCACCTTCTTTTAGAAGGTATTGCACTTTTATAATTTTTAAACAAAAAAACATGAAACAGCATTCAAATAAAAACGAAAAGCAGCCTATACAACTGCAAGAAAAACACAAAAAACTATTGGTTTATACAGGGCTTGGTTTGCTTTTTATAGGCGTACTATATCTCTTGTTTGCCCCTAGTAGCACCAACGAAAAAGCAGCTATTAACGGAAATCAAGGAATGAATATTTCTATTCCAGAAGCTACCAATGCTGGACTCTTAGATGACAAACAATCTGCATACGAAAAGCAACAATTAGCAGAAGAACAAGCTCGAAAAAAACAAGAAATGGCGAGTCTATCTGATTTGTTTCAAAACAATACAGATACTCTTAAAACACCTAAAAAGAATTCGTATCAATCTTCAAATAATCATATTGGTTCTTCCGTATCGGCATATAAAAACATGCATCAAACCTTAGATAATTTCTACGCTGAAGACAACTCAGAAACCAAAGCCTTAGAAGAAGAAATTGAAACTTTAAAAGAGCAATTAAATTCTAAAAAAGATGCCGTTAGTCAAGAAGATAGACAATTGGCTTTGATGGAAAAATCGTATCAAATGGCATCAAAGTATTTGCCTACAACTGCTCAAGGTATTCCAGTAACGGCTATGCAAAATGGAAGTGCTAAAAAAAGACATGTAAAATCGGTTCAACAATATAGAGAAAGTATCGTATCAAGCTTACAAGATGCTAATTGGACAAATGAGCAATCATTTACAACACCTGTAGGAACTAAAGAGGAACTAAAAAGAAATACCATCAAAGCGTGTATACATCAAACCATGGAAATTACACAAGATGAAAATGTGCCTATTCGATTATTAGAACCTATACAAGTAGCCATGATGGTTGTACCTGCACAAACTGTTTTAATAGCCACTCCAAAATTAGAAGGAAATCGCTTGCTGCTTTCCATTGCTTCCATACAGTACAAAGGGGTGTTAGTTCCTGTAGAACTCAATGCCTATGGCTTAGATGGGCAAAAAGGAATTGCTGTTCCTGGCACGTTAGAGCAAAATGCGGTAAAAGAAATCTTAACCAGCTTAGGAAATGCTTCGGGAAATGGTTTTTCGCTAAACAATTCTGCATCCGAGCAACTCCTAACCGATTTAGGAAAAGGAGCTATTCAAGGCACTTCTAATTATTTGAAAAATAAAATTCAACAAACAAAAATAACAGTCAAAGCAGGACATGATATTCTATTGCTTTCTGAAGTACAATAAATTTTAAACAGTAATAATAACCGATACTGCCTAAGCAGTATCACAAATTTTAATTCGTATGAAACATTTAATTTTAATGTCTATCATTTTAACAATGATAAGTAGTAGCCTAACCGCACAAGAGACACCATCTAATGATTTATTTAAAGGCTTTAGTCAACCTTTTTCCTATAAAGAAACCATCGTCCCTTATGGACTAGAGGTTAGTTTTCATAAAACGTCTCATTTGTTATTCAAATCCCCAATTCGTTATGTCGATTTAGGGAGTAACAACCTTATTGCAGGGAAGGCAAAACAGGCTGAAAATGTATTGCGTGTAAAAGCCAACAAAGTCTATTTTGATGCAGAAACAAGCCTCACCGTTATTTGTGCTGATGGTAGTTTTTATGCTTTTAATGTAAAGTATGCCGATGAGCCAGAGAAGCTCAATATTGATATGAATGAAGTGATTTTAAAAGATGCCCAAGTTCAGCCCAATAAACAAACGGTATTTTTTGAAGAGTTAGGCAACGAATCTCCTCGTTGGGTGGATTTAGTAATGCGTACCATTTATAAAAACAACGATACCCATATTCGTCATATTGGTGCAAAAAAAGCACGCATTCAATTTCGTTTAAAGGGTTTGTATGTAGAAAAAGGGTTGTTGTATTTCCATACAGAATTAAAAAACCGTTCAAAAACACCTTTCGAAATTGATTTTATCAGTTTTAAAGTGGTTGATAAAAAATTACTGAAGAAAACAGCCATACAAGAAGTACCTCTTTCGCCTGTTCGTGTATTTCATTCTGTAGCTAAAGTGAATAGAAAAAGTAAGGAACGCACCATATTTTGTTTGGGCAAAATGACTTTACCAAATGATAAATTGCTAGAGGTAAGTGTGTTTGAAAAAAATGGTGGAAGACATCAAACTTTCTTATTAGAAAGTAAAGATTGGGAACAAGCACAAACCATTGAAAAATTACAAGTACGATGGGAATAAGAATCATAACTATTATAGGGCTTATACTGTTTATAAGCCCTATACATTCGCAACGTTTATTAGGAGATGAAATAGCCATACAAATATCAAGTGCCATTCCTACCAATGCAACCGATGCTATTTCTGAAAATTTTAGTTTTCAGTTGGCAGTAACTGCAAATACAATTAAAGGCAATTATTGGAAGTTTGGAACAGCCTACCAACGAAAAACTTTTGATTATAAGAATCAGGAATTGCCTTATGATTTTTACAATGGAGACATTGGGTATTTTTTGCAAGCATTTAGCAATTATCAAAAGAGTCTATTAGTCTATATAGGAGTTTCTGGTATTGCAGGTTATGAAGTATTTAACAAGGATCAATCACTATTACAAGATGGGGCAACGCTTAAAAATACGTCGGGGTTTGTTTATGGTGGTAAAGCAACACTTTCTCTTGAAACCTATGTATCTAATCGTTGGGTGTTGTTTGCTTTTTCAGAGGTCAGTTATTTACCTAAAGGTGGATTGGCAGAGTGGCAATCACAGTTCGGAATAGGTACACGCATCTTTATCAATTAAAATTTAAAAAAATGAAAACAATATCAATTTTAGGGCTTATAGCCTTTGTCATTACGTCGATACTAGCTACTGCTTGTAGCAAGGAAACTTTAGACATTCAAAAGGCTTATACATACAAATTAACCCATTTACCAATCCCTGAAGTAATTGCTGAAAAGGGCACGATAGAGATACGTTGTACTTTGGAAAAACAAGGGGATTATAAGGATGCCAGTTTCAATATTCGCTTTTTTCAGAATGAAGGAAACGGATGGGTGTTTTTAGAAGATACGCCACTAGCTATTCCCAATGATTTATATCCTCTTGATAAGGATACATTTCGATTATATTATACGGCTAATTCTACCGAAAATCATCAATTTGATGTGTATATAGAGGATAATTTCGGGCAATCCGAAAAAGTAAGTTTTGAATTTAGGACACAGGCGGATGAGTAGTTTTTAAATTCTAAAAAAAGAAGTAATCCCCCCAGATTACTTCTTTTTGAAAACTTAACAGACCAAGTATATTTTAATTTTGGTTGTTAATACTTTAACTAAAATAAATAAAAAGTAATGGGAAAAATGAAATAGGTAGTTGAGATACCATTAAGTGCCGATCAGTAATACAAAAAAGCCTTTCATTTACGAAAGGCTTTTTTTGAACAAAATCGTTGTTATCGGGGGAGATAAACTATTTAGTTGCAATATAGTTGAAGTTTCATTTGAAAAAGGAAGGAAAAACACCCTTTAAATTCTAAAAACAGAAAAGCGAGATAAGACAATTAGAGCGTATTATGTCTCGATGAAAAGAAAATTTAAACCATAAAAAAACTCTCATAAAGAGAGTTAAAAGTTTTCGATACTATTCCTCTAAGAATATCTTAAAAACTGACGATCGAAAATAATAACTAATCAGAAAATATGTAAGGGGAAAAACCCCCTAAAACAAAATAGCTCTATTAAAAAATAATAAAGAACCATTTAGTCCAAGCGAAGTTTTTTGCTTCTTTTTTTCTTTGCAATTATTAAAAAAAGAAGTTTCAGAAAGGAGGTACGTAAAAAACACCTCCTTTTTTAATGTATTTATCTTACACTACATAATCCCGTTATCTGAAAAACTATAATAATTGCCATTAGGAGCAAGTATCAAATGGTCTAAAACTTTAATGTCAAATAGTTTTGAGGCTTCTTTAATCTTATTTGTTAGTCTTTGATCTGCATCACTAGGCTCTAGTTTTCCACTTGGATGGTTATGTGTTAAAATTATAGCTACAGAAAGCGATTTTAAAACGACGGCAAACAAAATTCGAAGGTCTATTAATGTGGCTGTAATTCCTCCTTGTGAAAGTTGATACACCCCTTTAACCTTATTGCTATTGTTCAACAAAAGAACCTTAAAGCTTTCTTGAATCCCGATAGTATCTTTATCCCAATGTTCAAAAAGTAATTGAGCAGCAGATTTTGAACTATTAATTTTTTGCCACTTAGAAGATTTCAAACCTTGTTTATAGCTAATCTTTATTTCATTAATTTGTGATTTCATTGTTGTTTTCTTTTTGGAATTGATTTTAAAAAAGAGGGAATCGCATTTTTTGGCTTGTCGTCAAATTGCTCATCTTAATTTGTCTTTAGTAGTTATATAATGGAGATTAACAAAGCAATACCCCCAAGAATACAAGCCCATTTAACGATTGTAAATACTATTGATAAAGTGAAACTAAATACCCATCGCACTACAGAAATAGCTACTAAAAGTGAGATTACAACTACTACTTCTTTAGTAATGATATTGGATAGTAAATACCCTGTTCCTAGAAGTAGGAGTAGCTTGATAATGGTATGTCCTATGTTCTTTAAGTATATTTTAGTGTACGCTCCCATTTTATGTAGTTTTAAGTTGTTGTAGTTCTATATTTTTTAGCCACGTATTAGCAAAGGCTACATTTTTGGCTACTGCTTCATGCCTAATGCCTTTTATTTTACCATCCTCAATAAATAGGTCTATTTGGTCTATTCTCATAAAATCATTACGATAGCTATAAGGCATTACAATGGAATCTTTTTCATTGTGAGCCAATAAAAAACACATTTCGGGATCTGCCATTAAATCTCCATTTTGCTCTTTATAATGTGCGAGCGAATACATTTCAAACCCTTCTATTTCGTCAATCTTTTCAGCCGATAAAGGCATATAAAGTCCTTTCTTGTTATCTAGTTCTATATGTCCGTTGTTCTCTTTTATGAGTGCTACTAGTTTTAAGAATATTTCAGTAGCCTTTCTGTTTATAGTTTTCATTTTTATGTGGTTTTAGTGATTCGTAAATTGATTTTAAATGGCGTTTAAAATGAGGTTTTTACACTCAGAAGCTACTTTAGATACATAGTCCTCCAAATATTCGATAGCATCTACTTTTTGAGCAATAGAGAGTGCTGTCGCAAGTGTTTCTGCTTGTTTACGCTGTCCGTTTACAAGAGATTCTAAAATGTATTCGTAGTACTGCGTGATTGTTTTGAAGTTGTACTCTTTCAATGTTTCTAATGATACCATAATGCTCGTTTTTTAAGAATTTCAATCCCTATTAAATTTTAAGGGGTGTTTGTTTCTTTCTTACGTGCATAGCACAATAAATGAAGTGGGTTTTGTCAAGACTTTTAGTGAGAAATTAGGTGTGTTTGCGACGTAGTAAAATACTCGTATTTTCAAGGAAGTAGATTCCTTATTTATTGCTAAAACTTGTATAGTCTTGACAAGTTCCATAAGGATATCTAGCAGTTCTTTTGAAAGGTTTTGTGTTAGCGTGTACGGTGAGTTAAGCGATAAAAGCAAAAGGTTTCAAATTAGAAATGCTTATATCCTGCCCGTTTTTCGTTGTCCCGAAAAATGACAAAGGCTTCATTTATTATAAACCCCTTAAAATGTATAAGTCCAATCTTGAATTTTTAAGAATTAGTGACAAAGGCTCAAGAAGGGTTTGTTGCTAATTCAGTGAAGAAAATTTAAGATTGGGCTGTCTAATTATAGAGTTTAGCAAGGATTTAATGGATTAGTAAAAAACTATTTTAATATCATATCGTTAACCAAATTTGATAATTCTTCAAAGTCTTTTAAAGGATTATAATCACCAACAGTTTTTCTCATAAATATATCGTTAGCTATTTGAATTTTTTTAAGCATTGGAAGAATATATTTTGAATAATGATTAAAATATTGGTAAATATCCTCTTGATTCACAGCTAATTTATATCCGCTTTTACTATTTGCAGACACTATAATAATTCCTTTAAACCTTAAATCTCGAATTATAAGTCTAAGCTGATCTGTAGATATTTCTTTTCTACTGTAATATTTAACATGTTTGGTTATTTCAAATGTCTGTAAATAGTAGGTAGGAGCTATTTTTTGGTAGATTAGAAGTAATTCTAAAATAATAGTTTCTAAAACATCTTCTCCTTTATTTAATTCAATTAAAGCATCTGATCTTACAATATTGTAAATTTCCTCATGTATATCTGAAACAGAATAAATTGGTTTTATACTAGCATTTTTTTCTTCTGGAAAAAAATTTAGTGAAAATATTTTTGGTTTTAAAAGATTGAAAATATCGTCATTTTTATCTGAATAAAAATCCTTATTAAAACACTTCCCAAGAGAGCCAGCCAATAAATCAGCCAGTTGAATTAAAGGTTCTTTATTATCATCTAAAAAATGATAGTTCTCAAACAGGTTACCTTTTACTTTAGCACTTAAATATTTCTTTAAATCTTCCCCATATTTTTCATTAATTGTATGATGCATACTAATATCAAAATCAGTGAAAGAATTTGCCAATTCACCAACAAATATTTTTTGAAAGTATTTGTAAAAAACTTCCTTGAATCTCAATCCACCTTTGTCTTGGTCCAACTTTTCTTTATCAACTATCAGATAGTGATTAATGAAGCTTAGATTTTCAAATAGATATTTTAATGTATCAATTCTAACCGTGTCATTTTTTAACCTAGAAGAATTTGATTTTATTTTTTTACCAAATAAGAATTTCTGACTTATTTCATCTCTTACTTTTCTTGCTTGTGCTAATTGAGATTCTTTAATAATAATGGAACAGTACACAAATTTTGTGATGTTTTTTGCATCATTTTGTTTTAAAGTTGATGTTCCAAATTCATCACAAAAAATATATACCTTTTCCATATTTATAATAATTTTTCGCCTACAGGTTTTATGTTTTTCTTGATATACCAAGTGGGTTCATCTCCTTTAATAACATCATAATCAATACCTAGAGATGTGAAGTGCTTGTGAGCTACTTTTACCTTATTAATTTCATGTACAAATCTCAGTTTAGAAACATCAGCAGTACCTTTAGTTTCTCTTACTAACTGCACTTTTACACCCTCCTTATCTTTTCTAATAACTGCCCAATCTGGGTTATAGTTTCCTATGATTTTCGGAAAATCTATTTTGTATTTTGAAGGAAATTTAAAAAAGAAATGTACATCATCATCTCCCTCTAATTTTGCATTAACAAAATGATCCTCTATATCTGAATCCTTTTGTGTTCTATCATATAAACCATGTTTTGGAGATTCCACAATTTCTGTTTGAACATAATTTACTTTTTCAGGAAAAAGTTCGTCAACATCATTATCCATAGTAGTATCAGAAACTTTAAATTCTATATTTTCTGCTACATGAATGGCTAAGGCATTTTTAGTTATTTCTATTAGCTTATTGGTAGACCCTTCTGGATTCCTAAATAGTTTTCCTTGTTCTTCATGTGGAACTACTTTTAGGATTTTGAAACAAGTATCTTTTGTGAGTGATGTTGCTTGTTCTAACTTATCTACTACATTGAATACAGGAAACCTTTGTAAACCTGTTTGAGAGTCTTTAGCTTGTATATCTTTATTATCACTTACAGAATAGGTCTCTACTTTGAATTTAGATACTTTAAAACCATTTTTAAACTCTATATCAGGATTAGATTTATTGGATTCAATACTGTTAACGATAAAACCTCGTAATTTTGGTTCTTTTAAAATTTTAGCTAAATCATCTCCTTCAGAAACTTTTAAACCACCATCAAATAAATCTCCACCTAAATTATTTCTATTTCCTCTGGTATCTTCTTTAACTATACTTATTAAGGCTGAGTTATCTTCTTCAAAAGATTTGATTCTAAAAGTGAAGGAAGTCATTACAAAATTCCCTTTACTAATTACAATTTTAGGTTCAGGGAATGTGTTGTTTTTCTTGTCTTTAAATTTTTCTTTTATTTCTTCTAATAGCCTATCAGAATCTACATTAATATTATACTCAGACTTTAAAGTTAGCTTAGTCCAAAACTCTTTAAAATCTTCACTGGTAAAGAATTTATCTTGTCTCTTTGCAGGTGCTCTTTTAGGCTTTGGTTTTGGTGGTGCTTCTCCCTCTTTATCTATATACTCTTGCTGTAAAGTATTTGCAAAAGACTCATAACTCTCATTAGCTATAACTGTTAAAATATTTACTTGGTCATCATGTAAACGTACTCCGTTTTGGTTTACTGCTAAACGTAAACCTCTACCAATTTCTTGTCTTTTTTTAGTTACAGATACTGTTTGATTTAATGTACATATTTGAAAGACATTGGGGTTATCCCAACCCTCTTTTAAAGCAGAATGTGCAAAAACAAAACACACATCATTATCCATAGAAAGTAGTTCTTCTTTCTTTTTCATTATCAACTCAAACTGTTCTTTTTGAGCTTTACGTTGTTTTTCATTGGTAGCATCTTTATCTAAATAAATGGTTTGTTCTTTCTCTCCTTTGGGTTTTTGCTTGTAACTGGCAAAGTAAGAAGCCTTTACTTCATCAGGGCTTTTCTCTTTATACATATCCAGTTTATCCCTTTGGATTCTGAACTCTTCATTAAATATCTTTTTGATGATTCCTTCTTTTTCGCCATCTCCTAAAAAGTTGGCTACTTTATCTATAAAGAATAATGATAATACTTTAACACCATGCTTTTGCATTTTCTTTTGGTGTTCTATATGCTGAGTAATGGTTTCTTTAATTTGATACCTAAAAATTTCAGGTCTCGAAATTCCATCACCTCCTAACATTGTAAGTGTAGTGCCATTCTCAAAGGTTACAAATTCACCTCCTTTAGCTGAACCAATATTTTCTACTACTAAATCTTGGTGTTCTTGTAATTTGGTTTTTACACCAACATTATCTCCTGTTTTAACAGTAATTTCTTCAATCTTTTGCATCCCATTTCTTTCTGTATAGGTTGCTAATGTTGCTTTTGCAGATTTTCCTTTTCCACTTACTTTTTTTAATGAAATAGGTATTTTACCTCCTAATTCTTTTTGTTCTACTCCAACAACTTGAATACGTTTTACTAAATTTCTTCTAAAGGCTTCTACAGGAGTTAATTTATATACCAAATTAGGGGTATTAATATGAGTTGCAGAATAACGTAAAGAAAATAGAGGTTTTAATGTTCTAATGGCATCTTTAGATTTTGCAGAGTTCATATTTTGTGGTTCATCCAAAATAACTATTGGTCTGGTTTTTTGAATGTACTCATAAGGTAAAAATTCGCCAGGTAATTTATCTGTAGGTTTGTATAGATTATTGGAAGCAGAATTAAATGCTGCCATGGTAATTAACAGTACCTCAATATTCTTTGCAGTAGCAAAATTTCTTACCTCTTGTATTCTATCTGAACTGTAAGGTACTAACCTTGCAAAATCATTACCATATAAACTTCTAAAATGACTATCTGTAATTAGCCAACTTTTTTTAACTCCTTCAAAAATAGCTATGGATGGAACAACTATTACATACTTGCTAAATCCATATTTTTCATGGAGTTCATGTATAGTTCTTAAATACACATAAGTTTTACCTGTACCAGTTTCCATATCAATAGAAAATGTAGGATATTCATAAGTATCATTACTAACACCTTCTAAAAGCATTCCTCTTTCTTTATCCAAAGAATTACTCACTCCAATTTTCATTGTAGGAGTATCTCTAGCATCCATCTCCATATCAAATTCTTCCTGTACAAACTGGAGGTTTTCTAACAGAAAATCATCATCCAAATCTTCATCATCTGGTAAGTTGGGAATGGTTTCTGTATTTGAAGTGAAATGTGTGTGGTACTCTCCAATACCATCAAAAAGTTCTACTACATTTTTAATGGCTTTAAGCTGAAAGTCTTGATTTGCATTAAACTTTAATTTCATAGCTTTAAATAGTATATAGTTTACAGGTATTGTCTAAAGACTGTTTTAAAGCATCATTTCCATCAAAAGCCTTGTCTAAACACACAAAATGGTCTGTTTCTTCTAAAGGTAAAGTTTCAAAATCTGTGTTTTTAAAGCTGTATAGCATAGTAGCATAAAGTGTATATGGAACCCATTCATGGGTAATTTTAAAAATACCACTTGCAACTTCTTCTTGTGTGGCTGTTAAAGGAAAACCTTCTTGCAAAATTACTTCTGTTATAAAATCTTGTGTGGTAACTCCATCTTGTAAGGGGTTTTTATAAGCCAACTCCATTTTACTGAATAAATCGGGTAAAGCACCATCTTGTTCTGGTACAAACTCTTGCCATTTGTAAATAGTTGAATTATTTTGTTTGTAGACTTTGAAACCTTTAGTTTCATCTACTATGTTTATTGCTCTCCTAATTCTTTCTTTAGTGACATTTGAAATATTTTTATACCCTTTATCAAAAGATGAATGTTTTTCACTGATTAAAGCTGGTATTTGCACACAAATAAATTTTATTTTTTTTTGATTTGATTCAAGAACAGCTTGGGCTGTAGTTCCTGAGCCTGCAAAAAAGTCCATAACTATATCATTTTCTTCCGTAGATAGATTAATACATTGTTTTATAAGTTCAACTGGTTTAGGAAAATCAAATTCATCTGTAAATCCTAATTTCTTAACCTCGACTGTTCCAGTTTCAGTTAAAAACTTATTATCATCCCATATCGATTTAGGCTTATATGTCGTCTTTCTATATTTTTCATAAATACCATAGCTACCATCATTCTTTTGTTTAGCGATAAGATTACTTTTTAAGGTTTCCAAATTTATGTTTTCTATACACTTTGGCTTACCCCATCTCCAGCAACTTTCTTTTCCTAGAGAGTTAAAAGGCTCTACACTTACTTCAAAATCTATTTCATTTTTTATTGATACAGGAAAAAAACCATCTTTATCAATTTTTGATGTATTAATGTAAATAGGATAAAATAAATTTGGTCTATTATGTTTGCCAAATTTAGGATTACGATTTCTTAATTCTCTGATAGAGAAATCACCTAAATCATCTGTTAAATTCAAATCTGTAGAGTCTCCATCTTTTTCCAATTCAAACAAATCAGTATCAGGATTTTTTGTGTACATTAATAGATATTCATGAGTTTTAGCTATTTGTTTATAAGTTTGTCCTCTACTATTTGCTCTTATTATTGTTTGCGAGTAAAAATTTTCTTCTCCTAATATTTCATCACACAAAAGTCTTAAATTATCTATTTCATTATCATCAATAGAAATAAAAACAACTCCATCATCTTTTAGCAAGTCTTTTGCTAGCCTTAATCTTGGGTACATAAAAGAGAGCCAATTGGCATGGTATTTGCCAGAAGATTTTGGATTAGAAACTAATAATCCGTCATCAGACTTTTCACCAGTTTTTCTTAAATAATCTTCTGTACTATCTGCAAAAGTGTCATTATAAATAAAATCGTTACCTGTATTATAAGGAGGGTCTATATAAATCATCTTTACTTTACCTATGTAAGATTTTCTTAGAATTTTAAGTACTTCTAAGTTTTCTCCCTCTATAAAAATGTTTTCTGTAGTATCTTCATTTACTCCTTCACCAATGCAAGGTTTTAAAGTTCCAGTAGGTGGTTTGGCTGCAATTCTTCTGGCATCTTGTTTTCCTACCCAGTTTAAACCAAAGTGTTCTTTTACTGTATTGTCTGTGCTAAATTCTCCAATAAGTTCTTTTAAGGTATCTACATTAAAAACACCATCTCCCCATGCTTCAGGAAACAGTTGTTTTAGTTCGTTTAATCTATCTTCTTTAAAGGTATATTGTGGTGTAAATTCTTGTGCCATGTTATCTGTTTTTTAAAATGAAACTTTCATTTGCATCTTGTCTATTAAAACTATCTACTTTTATAAAGTTTTCCAGTTTTTCAATGGGTAACGCCCATCTTTTAAGCGCAAAAGTTATCATTTCTGTTTCCCTTTTATCATTGATAAAAGCGCTTAACTCTTTATAGTAATTTTTCTTTTTTACTTTCCAATTTCTTTCATTTTCTAAAAATGAAAGAGCTGTTTTTAAAATTTCGTTTAAATCTGCAACTTGTCTTAAAGATATATAACCATAATCATTATTTAACTCTTCTATTTTATGAGGTATATCATTATCACTTAACTGAATGTTTTTTGATAAGCCTAATAAAACAAAGTTTCCAAGTCTCCTTTTTTCTTTAGGATAATATTCAAAATCAGAATATTTATTGTTGGCAGCCCAAATATGTTCTAAAGACAAAAAATCATTGTTTTTTACAGTAACATCTGCTCTTTGTTTTAGAATATTTTGAATATCAAATGTTTGTTGTCTATCCTCTTGTTTATATTCTTCAAATGAAGCTAAAAAATAGCGTATTCCTTTCCAATGGTAATAATCATCAGCTTCATCTTCATCAAGAGTTAAAGATTGAATTAATTTCTTTTCTGAACAGTTATGCTGTGTAAAACCTATTAAATCAAAAGATGTCCTATCTAAAATGTTTCCTTGAACTTTAAGTCCTCCATATTGTGTAAGATGTAAAACATTAGCCGTTGATGAATGCCAATTTCTATCATGATACAACCAATGTGCCCACTTAAACACATCTCCTTGCATGGAATCAGCCCTTGATGTAATTTTGGGTAATAAATAAACTCTAAAGTTAGTTACTTCAAGTATATTTAATAGGTTATAAGTATCTACTGGTTTTTCTATTAAATAACTCATTGTAGCCAAATACAAAGGCAAGATAGATGCTTTAGTAGGTTGACATCTTAATTGAGTTAACACTTTACTTATTTCATTTTTACATTCTTTATCATAAACTTGATTAAATATATCTTTGTTAAACAAGTAAGCATAATGCAAAGAAGCGTCTTTTAAAAAATGTACAAATTTGCTAATTGTATGATAGTCTTGATTAATTTTATCTGTATCTGTTTCATCAGGATTAAACCTTAATTTTAATTGTTCATATACATGCCAGCTTTTTGTTTTGTTGGTCTCAAAAAATACCAAATAGCAGTTTCTCAAAAAACTATTTTCATCATTATTTGAGTGAATATGGGCATTACTTAGATTTACTAAAATGTCACTCCAAATAGTATTTATTTCATTTCTAAAAGTGGTGTAGTTATGAATACTAGCGTAGTAAATGAAAAAGTTTTTAATCTTTTCAAGTTCTGATAACTCTTTTCCCCTATTGTTAATTACCTCAAACATTATCCCAATTTCTTTGTTGTCTTGAGGTGTAAAGAAAATGAAACCAAATTGCTTAGTTACAATATCAACTACTTTCTGTATATCCACTTTTTTTTCAGAAAACCATTCTTCAAAAAAAAGTTGTGCATCTCTTATCCTTAAATGGGATTTTACTTTTGGATTTGGAGATTCATTATTTTGAATTTGAGATTTAAAAAACTCTTTAGTCTCTTCATTTGTTTGAAGTACATATTGCTCTCTACCAAAATCCCCCCTTTTTATGTAGTTTTTTTCAATAGCTTTATCATTTAATATTTTATTTGCTTCATTCAGCAAAATAATAAGAGTAGTTACCCTTTGTTGACCATCTACTATATGAAATAACTTATTATCTCCAGTTTCAGTAGCTACAATAGTACCTGTAAAATGTCTATAGCTTTTTGTGTACAGGCTTTCAATATCCTTCTTTAAATCTTCTAATTGTCTTTTTTCCCAAGAATACCCCCTTTGATAATCAGGTATTTTAAAAAAATGTTCCGAAATTATTTCTTCAAAAGAAACCAATTCAGTTCTTACTTTTTGGTTAGTAGCAGTTGATGTAGTCATTTTATATTAAATCGTTTATATCAGTTGGTGGTGCTTTTACAAAAGCATTAGTATTAGTAGTGTTTTCAACTTCATCAGCATTTCCTAGATCACTTATATATTCTGCAAAACCTCCACTAAAAGAATTAGTTACTTGTGCATATTCTCTGTAGGCATTACAAGAGAATCTGGCATCACAGTTTCTGCATACTCTTGTAGCAAATCGTTGTTTAGTTCCTTTAATTCTTTCTTGTAATTGCTGAATACTTGGTGGAGAGAAAACTCTGTCTTCAATATTATCTACTACACAAGCAAATTTATGTATGGTTTCTTCTACTTTTTCTTGTGAAAATGGAATTGGAATTACAGGATTCCATTTTTCCATTTCTCTTTCTAATTTAGCTTCATCATCTGCATCTATAGCTTTTTTTAATGTTCTTGGAAATTGAGTTGCAATTACAGCAGTTCTATCTAATCTTTCATTTCTCAAGTTTTGCCATATATGAGTGTAAACATTTAATTGGTCTATATAGTCATCTTTATTCGCTTTTACATAATCTGCATCATGTGTTTTAATATCATACATAGTAGTTGTATTATCTTCTTTAATAATATCAACTACACCTTCAATGGTAAACTTATTTCCATTTGGTGAAACTTGTTCTGGTAACGTTAATTTCACCTCTGTTTCTGTAACAGTTTCTGCTACCTCTCTCATTTTTTTGAAATAGAAAATAATTTGAAGTAGTCCTTGTCTTTTCACTTCTGGAGTTAATGCATGACCACCTTCAAGCCTAAGTCTTTCATAATTCATTTCATACTGTTCCTCAATCCATTCCTCCATCTCTACGAGGTACTGCAATTCTTTTAAAAGTGCTTTATCTTTTCTTATGAATTTATCTTGTTCCCTCATGATTTTTGCTCTCTTTTAGAAATTAATAATTCATGTAAATCTTCAATAGTACTATGCACCAATGAACCAAAAAACATAGTTTGACTCCTTGAAGGAATAAATTTATATTTTCTATAAATCATGTATTGTCTTGGACACCTATCATAAGCTAAATAATCAGCTGTATAGGAATATGGTTTACTTAGTGCGGAATCTTTAACTCCACTAATTTGTAAGTTGCTTTTATTGAAGTTTTGCATATCTAAAGCACCTGTAGATGATAAGGTATTATTAATGTATGAGATAGTACATTGTCCTTTTTTAGATTTTATAGGCTTTAATTTTGGTAAAATCAATAGTTTTTCTGCTCTTGATAATCCTACATAAAGAATCCTCATTAAATCAAATCTTCCTATTTTTTCTAAAGGTTCACCATCTACTTCTTTTAAATTTCGAATAATTACCTCTTTTTGGTCAGCATCTACAAACTCTCTTCTTTTAGGATACATAAAAACTACAGGAAATTCTAAACCTTTAGATTGATGTATAGTAAGTACCTGAATATTACCTTTTGGAAAAGGGTCATCTTCATTTTCAAAATCACTTTCTCCCATTCTATGTAAAGTATACAAGTAGGAAGAAAAGAAAAGTCTTATAAAACCTTCTTCACTTAAAAAACTTGCTGATAAAATTGAAGAGTACAACTCCATAAACCTCGTAATATATTCTGTGATTTTAGATAAATTACAAATTGGAGCTTCATTATTTTCATTTTCTGCTAAATCAAAATAATGTTTAAAATGAGTAAAACCTGATAGCTGGTAAAATAAATCTAAAATACTCCAATCTAAAGATGTAGCTCTATTTATTATTTGAGATAATTTAAAAGGTTTTTGACTATCATCATTTTTTCTCTCATTTACAGTTCTAGCTAAATAAGGACTCAAGATTGCTTTTTTAGCATCATCAGAAAGATTATTGGCTTCTGATAATTTTCTTCTCATTATCGCCAAGTCAAACTCTTGGTCTAACTCCCAATTGTTTTTTTCTCCAACTCTAAGAAGTACTTCATAATCTTTAGCTATTTTTTCTAATTCAATCCTCTTGTTATTTACAAAACGTTTTAAATCAGTATCATTCTCTACAATGTCTTTACCTGTATTTTTTGCTTTTTTAAGCCATGATTTAAACTTGTTAAATTCAAATCCTGAAAATTCAGATACATCTGGAGTTCCGAAAATATTCGCAAATACACCAAACAATTCCGTAGATTCTTTTCCTTCTATAAATCTACCTGCTCTTGGAGCATACACATTTAACCCACTATCTCTTAAAGCTCCTATTGTTCTTAATGCATCAGTACTGGTTAATGATGGGAATAAAAAAGCTATTTGGTTAGCATCATTTACAGTATTGTTATCTATTAGTTCTTTACAAAATTGGGCAGTTTGGTCTATCCAATTATCCTCAACAGAAATTACTGATGCACCAGAATCTTGTGAAAAAGCAGTAATACCTTTGTCATGAACTCTATATTGGTTTTCAATATCCCCGTTTTTAGTCCAATCTTCTTGTTCTATAAAATTTGTATAAAAATCTACTATATTTTTTCTAGACCTATAGTTAATTGATAGTGCTACTTTAGTAGTATCTACTTCTAAAAACTGAGAAACTCTAGCAGGAAACTCAACAAAATTTTCAACGGTGCTACCTCTAAATCTATAAAGAGCTTGGTCATCATCACCAACCACACAAATATTCTTATTTCCTGCTAATGCAAAATAAAGTTGTTCTTGTATACTATTGGTATCTTGATATTCATCAACAATTATGTACTTGAAGATTTTCTTAGCATTCTCATAATCTTCAATTACCTCTAAGGCTTTATTTTGAATTAGAGACAAATCACACCTGTCATACATTTCATCTTCAATCAGAATATTTCTGTATTCTTGATACATTTTCAAAATAGCATATAAGCCATCTGTTTTTTCTGTTTTATCTATTGCTTCTTGAATATTTAATCTTTCTTCAGAAAATCTATTAAATAGAGAAATACATTCAGTTAGAGCTTTATGCTTGTTAGGAAAACTTGGAGTCTTTTTTTGAAAAAAGGCATTAACTTCAATAGTTTCTAGTCCTACAACTTGTAAAAGTCGATTCCAAATAGAATTTCTTTTGATATAAAAATACTGTTCTAACTGGTCAATAGTTTTCACTGCTTTACTTCTTCCTCTATTTTTGTAAAATCTTCTATCTCCAATTAATCTATTACAAGCAGAATGTACAGTTCCAATATACATACTTGCTAAATCATATTGTTTTCCAGTATGATTACTTGCAAGACCTAACAAAGATTGTAATCCTTCTTTTAATTGGTGGGCAGCCTTTTCCGTAAACGTTGTTAAGAGTATTTCATCTGGTTTAATATTATGAAAAACAATAAGATTCAGTGTTCTCCATAAAAGCACTCTTGTTTTTCCTGAACCTGGACCAGCAGTAAGGTATAATGCACCATCAATATGCTTGATGGCTTTTTCTTGTGAAGTGTTTGGTTTAAATCCAACTTCTTGCCATAAGGTCTCAATACTAAAATTACTACTCATTATTATTCTTTTCCTCTTTAATTCTTTTTGCAACTACTTTTAAAACCTCTAAGGCAGTTTCTTCTTCTTTAATCTCTTGGTACACTTTTTCACTAAGCCATAAAAGGTGTAGTTGTGTATAATCAATATCTAAAGCAATAGCATATTTATGTAATTGTTCTTTAGTTGGTTTTCTATCTCCTTTTTCAATTTTACTAATTACTGCTGTATCAACATCTACCTTATAGGCAAGTTCTCGCATTAGTAATTCTTTCTTTTCTCTATGATATTTAAGCAGTTCAGATAAATACATTTTGTCTTGCTTTTAGTATTCTTGACATTAAATGTCTAAAATAGTCTATTTTCTATATTCTGAAAATTTTTATAACATATCATTTCACACTATAAATTATAGTATTATAAATAATTTCATAATTAAGCCATTAAATGACACCAAAAGAAAACTATAGCCAAAAACAAATCTTATAATTGACAATCTTTTTTTCGATCTATTTTCATTGGAACAATAAAACAACAGTGAAAAATAGTGAGTCTTACGAGTGATAAAATATTAAATGCTTTGTTAGATGGTTTATCCATAAAAGACCTAGAAACTATTCTAAAACAGAAAAAAGATAAGTTATCTCCAGATCATAAACTTAAACCAATGACTGAAAGACAAAAACTAAAGAATCACTATAGAAGCCTTCTTCTTTCTAGAGGGAATTTATATCTTACTAAGAATAATGAATAATTTAAAGTACCAGCAACCCACTATAATCTTCAGGAAGTTCCGCGTCAATATCTTTTAAATATTCTTTAAGTGCTTTTAATGTAGAATGACCTGTTATAAGCATTAGTTTATCACAAGTTTCAGTGTAACTAAAATCTTCTCGTAATTTCCTAAAAAGCATCGTAATAAAAGTATGCCTAAAAGAGTAAACCGTATACTCTCTCCCTAATTGAAGCGTTTTTCCTTGAGCGATTAGGTGTTTATTGTATTTACTTTTAAGCTTACGAAATCTAGTAGTAAAATAATCCCTTCTGCTAGTTTCTTTTGCTTCCCATTCTTCTCCAATACCATCTGGTGTGAATAAGAAATTTTGCTGTGTAGAAAAATCAAAATCCTTGATTTCATCTATAACAATGTTAGGTATTATTTTAGTCTTACTACCTTTCTTTTTGTTCTTTGTCCTAACAGTTAAAATTTTTTGCGATAAAATAATATCTTTTAGCCTCAAACGACAAACTTCAATAGGACGTAAAAAATTATAGGAAACAAACTGTACGAACAACAATAATAAAGGGTCTTTTTCCTTCATAAAGGCAAATAACCCCTCCAAAACCTCTAATGGGTAAGTATCATGGCTAACAGATTTTGTGTCAAGTACCTTAATCGTCTCTATAAAATTTCTTGGTATAATACGACTATCATCAAGTTCCCCAAATAACGCACTCAAAACTATACGCGTATTATTTCTATTTCGAGCGCTACTAGCCTTAACAATTCCTTCTAGATAGGTATTAACTACTTCTCTAGTGATACTTAAAATACTCTTATCTGCAAGATTCTTTTTTTTAAGGTATTTTTTGAATTGATTACATCGACTTCGATAATCAGGTTTTGACGTTTCAGAAAGTGTACTATTTTTTAAGTCAAGTGCATAATCCAAAGCAGCTATAGCAGTATATTCTAAAGATTGATTATTCAATTCCATTTCTCCTTTATATGGAGAAGAGCCATCTTTCAATAACTCTAACAACACTTCAGAAACAATCCCCAAGTGAAATAACCTTTCTTGTTTTGTTTTATAATTTTTATTAATACTCATAGTTATAGGAGGCTGGCGAACCATAACTGGATTGCCGTTCTTTCCTATGAGTTCTGGATGTGCGAAGGAGTAATAAACATACCACCTTTTAGAAAGATCAAATGTCTTTCCGCCATGGTATATTTTTGGTGCTGTGTATTTTTTCTTCAATCCGCTGCTGTATGCGTTACTGTATGCGGTTTGCAAGATATCAAAAAAAAAGCTCATTGAAAAAGGTTTTAAATACCTGTTTATCAATGAGCTTGCTTAGTAGCGGGAACTGGACTCGAACCAGTGACCTTCGGGTTATGAGCCCGACGAGCTACCTACTGCTCTATCCCGCGTTGTAAATCCGAAACTGATTACTTAGCTTTTAACTTATGGCTCATAATACCAACAATTTCGTTTCGAGAGTGCAAATATACGACCTTTTTTTTCTTTTGCACGATAAATTCATTAAAAAAAACTTAATTATTTCAATCGGCTATTGCTCAATATTTATAGCATCAAAAAAAGTAAGCTCGTTGCCTTCAAATGAAGGTGATAACTGTATTGGATTACAACATACCTCGCAATCTTCAATATAAGTTTGAGAATGTACACTAGGATCTAACATCATAGATATTTCCTCCCAACAATAAGGGCATTGAAAAAAATGCTCAAACATTATTATTTCAATAATCCTTTTTCATCGGCTATTTCAGCCATACGTGCTTTCACCTTTTTTAAAGCATTTATTAAAACCTCACGTTCTTCTATAGATAAACTGTCTTGAACTTCAGGAATTAATTCATACATAATAGGTAGTACTTTTTGTATAATTTCTTTTCCATAGACTGTCAAAAAAATTCGGTTCACACGTTTATCTACTTCATCTGTCCTACGAAAAATATAATTTTTCTTAACCATCGAATTTACAACGCGCATCATAGACACTTTATCTCTATGAGTGACGTAAGCCATATCATTCATCCGTTGACCGTCATTTACATTCAGACGCTTAAGTATACTCCACTCTTCTTTGGTGAGGTCTAAACCGTTTTTCTTAAAAGCACTTTGCGTTATAAATCCAAAGTCATAATGGATTTTTCCTACCCATGAAAGGGCATGTGAATTCACATCTATTTCTTGATAATCTTCCATATTTTTTTTAAACTAACTGTTCTATTTCTTCCTGAAGACTTTCCCAGAGCTTCATTTGAGCTTGTAGATCCGCTTTTTTCTTTTCGTATTTACCTAAAAAACTAGATTCAGACATAGTTTCTTCATAGTTAGAAACTAATTGAGCATCTAATTTAGCAATTTCATTTTCTAATTTACTTATTTTAGACTCTGTATTGCTAATCTTATTTTGTAATGATTTTACTTTTTTTTCACTTTCGTAACTAACTGGAGTATTAGCCTTTTTTTTAGTCACTACTTTTTTATCTACTTTTTCAATTTCCCTTAGGTCTACTACTTTCCTTTCTTCTAAATAATAATCGATATCACCTAAATACTCTCTAATTACTCTATCCTTAAATTCGTAAACTTTATTAGTTAAGCCTTGCAAGAAATCCCTATCATGGGAGACTAATAATAAAGTTCCTTCAAAATTTTCTAAGGCAGATTTTAGTATATTTTTAGATTTGATGTCTAAATGATTCGTAGGTTCATCCATTACCAATACATTAAATGGTTGTAATAACAATTTACATAAAGCCAATCGATTCCTCTCACCACCAGAAAGGACTTTCACTTTTTTATCCACATCATCACCTCTAAATAAAAAAGAACCTAACATGTCACGGACTTTACTCCGTGTTTTTTCATTAGCTGCATTAATCATTGTATCGTGGATGGTGATTTCACCATCTAAATACTCTGCTTGATTTTGGGCAAAATACCCTAGCTGTACATTATGCCCTAATTTCAGTGTCCCTGTATAGTCCAATTCATCTACAATAATTTTTGCCAACGTAGACTTTCCTTGACCGTTTTGACCAACAAAAGCAGTTTTAGAGCCTCTCTCGATAAGTAAATCTATATTCTGAAGAATTTTTTTCTCCCCATAAGCCTTTCCAATATCTTCAGCTTCAACAACTACTTTTCCTGGCTGGATACTTATCGGAAATCGAATACTCATCACCGCATTGTCATCTTCATCAACTTCTATGCGCTCTACCTTATCTAATTTTTTCATCAACGACTGAGCCATTGATGCCTTAGTGGCTTTTGCCCTAAATTTTTCAATAAGCTTTTCGGTATGCTCAATTTGCTTAGCTTGGTTTTTCTGAGTGGCTAATTGTTGTTCTCTAAGTTCTTGTCGAAGAACTAAATAATCCGAATAGGGTTTGTCATAATCATAAATCTTTCCAAGAGAAATTTCAATCGTTCGATTAGTTACGTTATCCAAAAACATCTTATCATGAGAAACAATAACTACTGCTCCAGGATAGGTTTTTAAGAAATTTTCCAACCAAATAATAGATTCGATATCTAAGTGATTTGTAGGTTCATCTAATAACAACAAATCATTATCCTGCAATAATAATTTAGCTAATTCAATTCGCATACGCCATCCCCCAGAAAAAGTATCTGTAAGATTATTAAAATCCTCAGCTTTAAACCCTAAACCTAATAAAACTTTTTCTGTGTTTCCTTGATAATTATATCCTCCTAAAATCTCATAATGTTGAGTAGCGTCGCTTACATCTTGAATTAACTTTGTATAAACTTCACTCTCATAATCAGTACGTTCTGTAAGTTGTTTATTTATATCTTCAATCTGACGTTCTAGTGTTTTAATTTCCTCAAAAGCTTCATATGCTTCATCAAGTACCGTTCTTCCCTCTACAAAGTCAATATCTTGTCGCAAAAAGCCTATTCTTGCATTTTTATCGATCGCTATTTGCCCAGTGTCAGATTCCTGATCTCCTGATAAGATTTTGAGCATGGTTGATTTTCCTGCACCATTTTTACCCACCAAACCGATCCTATCTCCAGCTGTAATCTTAAATGTAATTTCTTCAAACAAATATTCCCCTGCGAAAGAAATGGATAGATTATGAATATTTAGCATATGCTCAAATTTTATACAAAGATGCTCATTTTTATTTTAGAATAAAAGTGATATAAAATATGAATTTTATGACTTTTTTGTAACCTAAATAACTCTATAAGATTTAATTTTGTCAAGGTTTAACAGTCATACTTTTTATTTAAATAACACTTTATGAATTTTTTAAAAGGTACTCCTTTTTATAGTATTCTTACAGGAAGCTGTCCTGTTTGCCAACAAGAAAACATGTATGTCAAAAAAAATCCTTTTGAATTAAAATCACTATTTGAAATGCATGACCGCTGCGCACACTGCAATACTAAATATAAAATTGAACCTTCGTTTTTTTACGGATCTATGTATGTTAGTTACGGATTAGGTGTTGCCTTAGCTATTGCTGTATTTGTTATTTCTTATTTATTTCTCAAACTCAACCTACTAACGTGCTTTATATTAATTTGCATTGTTGTTATTGGGCTACTTCCTTTAGAAATGAGGCTATCACGTAATATTTGGATTAATTTATTTATGAAGTATAATAAAGAAAAGGCGCTTAAGAAGTTTTCGTAAACCTTTTAATATCGATTTCTTTTGGAAGTGGCACTTTAGCTTCCATAAATTCTTTAAGATGATGAGATGCTACGGGCGCTAACAGCACCCCTCTTGTTCCCATTCCATTAAGCACGTATAGTTGCTTATGTTTCAAATGTTGCCCCAACAAAGGCCTCCTATCTTTGACTGTAGGACGAACACCTGTAACCTGATCAATAATTTCATAAGAAGCCTCGGTTAATTTCTCTAGCCTATTTATTAATTCCTCCCTTGTCGCCTCACTATGTTTTCGGTTCTTAAAATGATTTTCATAAGTCGCTCCAAATTTATAGAGATTGTTCCCCATGGGAATTATAAAATAATATGATTTTAAGGCTACTTTCAATTTTAAATCAATGCATTTTATAATTAAATAGCTCCCTTTATTACCGATTAATGGTAAGTCATTGAAATATGGGTTTTCCTTTAATTTAAACCCCTCACAAAAAACAATTTTTTTGGCCTTTACGTTATTGTATTTGACAAAATCTTCTTCTATAACCAAATTATCGAAGCTAAACTCTAAAGCTGAATAGTTACTTTTAGCTAACAAATCTTCTTTATATTTTTTAAAAATATCGTTTACTAAAACCCTCCCTGTGTGTCTAACTTCACCAAATTTAAATTCACCCTCAATTACTTTTGAAGGGCTGACCTGTAAATAAGGAGATAAATATTTACTCAACTGTGGCTTATCAATGCTTCTAAACCAATTATTTTGTTCTTCTATATTATTGAACTTCCTAAATACAGCTAAGTTTTCAGTTGTTTCAACTTTTAAAAAAGCACTTAAATCTGAATAAAAATTTGATGCATATTGCATTTGATTTTCAACATCCCAAGCCAAAGTAAATCGTTTTAATATCACAGGATTATATAGCCCAGCAGCAACTATAGAAGCTTTGGTTTCAGCCCCGTCAATCACAAAAATAGTTTTACCAATACTTTCCAACTGAAAAGCCAAGGACATCCCCGCAATGCCAAAGCCAACAATTATATAATCTACTTCTTTCATGTAAATATTAAAATAACAAAACGCCTTTGAAAAAATCAAAGGCGTTTTGTTTATTATATGATCTTATAAACGGATCTAGTAATTCCACATATCTTGTTCAAAATCACGAATACTTTCTTTAATACGTTGACTTTCTAAAAGCTGTAATAATGCATTATCATTAATGTAGTCTTCTACTTTACGATCACCTTGTTCATTGTCTTCTCTAAAAATAACACTACTAAAACGTCGTGAATTTAAAATGTGATCAAATGAAATAGGCTTGTATGTGTTTTGTCTATTAAAAGCTTTTGCGCTATGCAAAATTTCACGTACATGTGGATAATACACCCAAAACAAAGGAACTAAATCTGGTTCTTCATCATCAATAAAGTTGACATCAGGTGCTACTGGTGCAATACCTAACAAACGATATTTCAATTCTCCTTGTCGCTTATCAAAATACCAAATTCCTTTTACTTTGTATTCCGCAATATCCTGAGAGGTTAACTCACGAGTTTCAATATATTCACGAGACACTTCTTCACCAGCGTTTAATTGCTCTATACCATACTCGGTTGTATCCACTTTTTTAATTGTAGCACTAAGATCTTCTAATGTTCTTTTTTCAGTGAAATATGAATCTGAATATACATGGTTCAAAGTACCATTACGGATGCTCTTCATTAAAACCTCATAAAGAGATCTCCTATCCGAACCAATATTAACCGTATCAATAGGATAATACAATGGAAAGTTTACACGCTCGTCTAAATCAATAGTTTCCCATGTCGTTTTTGCCCAGAGCACATCACGATCATCTACATATCCATACTCTAATGGATTATCATTATCATTTTCTATTTGCTGAGCAGTTTTTTTTCCAATTTCATCTGGACTGTCAGCATTTAAAATATTTGCTTGTCCATAAAACGAAATTGTTCCTAAAAAACAAAACCCGTAAGCTAAAAACTTTTTCAAATTCATAATTACAAAAATTATTAGTTTGTTAATTCAACAATAACTGGAGACACCTTCTTAACTCTGTAAGAGCTGCCTGAAGCTAGCTTTGCATTAATATCGAATATTTGTACAGACTCACCGCGCTTAGCTCTTTTTAAAGCACTCTTTGCGCGTCCGTTTAATTTACTTCCAGAAACTCTTACTGTAGGCTGCCCTGGAATTTTAATTTTAAATCCTGAAACTCTCAGTTTTAAATTGAAATCAAAATCAGGTAAGATTGCACCAACTGAAGAATTAGATAAAGATGATTTCGTCATTTTGATTGCTCCATCTTCTCCACGAACTGTACCTACAGGTCTAGGGATGTCTTTAATACGGAACATCTTACTACTCTTAACCATCTCACCATTAGCAAGTTTACCTGAAACGCTGATACGTACTTCCCTGCTTTTAACAGCTGTAACGTTCATTTGATATTTTCCTGCTCCTCCTGCTTTTGACAATCCTGGTGCAGATGCACTAATTGAAGGCACTCCTGGTATTGAAATTGTCATTGGATTTACTACTCCACGATAAACTACATTCATCTTATCTGCAGAAATTACTGCTGAATTTGGTTTTGGTATTACCGAATAAGCACTTTTTATTGGAATAGTTACTATTGAATCTCCTTCTTTAAACTGAAATTCTCCAATAATCTCTCGCTCCCCAACATTACCAGCATTGAAATCCAGAACAGTTTGCCCCTCTTGCATTGATTCTGCTGGAAGTTCTTTACCATTTACAATTACCTTAAATGCTTTAAGTGTTTTATCCTTTTTACCTAAAACAATTTTTCCCTTAAACTTTTCTCCAGGAAAAAAAGCTGTTTTCTCAGGTACTACAATTGCCTCAAAATTAGTTAAAGACACCTCTGATTTTAACTGTCCTGACAACATTGCTGAAAGTACTTGGTTTTCAGCTTTCTTAACATCAGCTTGTATCTGAGTTAACTTTGTTATAGAGGCTACTAAAGGAAATCCTTTATAGTTATAATCTAACCAATCTTGCTTAATACCATCCTTATTAGTAACATCAGCTGTCGAAAAATCCTTCTCAATACCTTTTGTTATCTCTGGATATGTATCGCCTAACTCAACTTCAACACCCTTTTTGAAGCCATTAATTTTATCTAAAAATTCTTGCCCTGAAGCACTCACTCCAGAAGGACCAAAGAAAAAATTATCTAAAAAATCTCCTTTATCCATAACCTCATATTGCTTAGGATCTTCTAGATCCGCAGTCATATCAGATTTTAATTTGGATATATACCCATTTAGATCTTTAGCTAAAGCTTCAACTTTTTTCGCCTTATCACGTAAAGGTTTGTATTTTGCTGGTTGCTCGCTTACTTTTTCATCTAAACCTTCTAAAAACGCTGCATTTCTTTCGTCTGCTGAAATATTAGATTCAGTTAATTTCTCGTTCATTAAACCAAACGCTGATAGCACTTCTTTTGACATATTCAATGCTAACATCGCAATGAATATTAAGTACATCAGGTTAATCATTTTCTGCCTTGCGGTCTGTTTTCCTCCTGCCATTTCTAATTAGTTTTGTTAAGTTATTATTAAATAAAGAAAAACTAATTAGTTTTTAGACATAGCTGATAACATCCCACCATATACCCCATTTAATGAAGATAAGTTGGTTGCTAAACTTTCCATTTGCTCTTTTAATTTTGTTGCATTGTCTGCAATTGCTTGGTTTGCATCAGATTGCTTTTGAGAAGATTCTAATTGCACCTTGTATAGACCATTTAATGATTCCATTTGCTGGGCAGCCAATGTCATTTCCTCACTGTATTTTTTCTGAGAAGCTATACTATCTACCATAGGACTAATTCCTTTTGCAGCACCCTCAAAGTTTCTAATACTATCTCCTAAACTAGAAAATAAGTTAGCGTCAACACGTGCTTCTTTCAACATAACATCTAGTTTCTCAGACAATAATCCTTTTTCATCTTTAGGCTTTTGACCCTTAGCCAATTTTTGACCTCCTGCCAATTCTGGATACACTAAAGCCCAGTCTAATTCGTCATCAACTGGCTCGAATGCTGAAAGCGCAAAAATAATTGCCTCGGTAACTAATCCAATAGTAAGCATCACATTTCCTGTTAACGGTCCAATTTCGAAATGAATAATTTTAAACAGTGCTCCTACAATAACTACTGCTGCACCTAGACCATAGGCCATGGCCATAAATTTTTTAAACCCTTTAGATTGATTTGCCATAATAATAAAGTTTGTTAAGTTGTTAATTAAGTTAATAAATTAAATATATAAAGTTTGGGGCTTTATCTCAAATTAATTTTGACCTCCAGTTACATCTGTACCCATATAATCTTGCACAGTACGGAAACCAATATAACTACGAGCAGAATCTGCATATTCATAGTCACGTGTACTTACTTGCAAAAAGTAAGCAACATCTTTCCAAGAACCTCCTCTAATAACTTTACGTTTGTTTTCGTCATTATTGGAATTTGGGTTCATTGATGAAGTATATTCGTAAGCCGCTGGATCATAAGAAGAGTTTATCCATTCCGCTACATTACCTGCCATATTATATAATCCATAATCATTGGGATCGAATGATTTAGCCTCTACAGTATAAAGTGCCTGATCCGCAGCGTAATCACCTCTATTAGGCTTAAAGTTAGCTAAAAAGCATCCTCTATCATTTTTTGCATAAGGACCTCCCCAAGGGAAAGTTGCGGATTCTAAACCTCCTCTTGCTGCATATTCCCATTCCGCCTCAGTTGGAAGACGGTAACGCGATACACGATCTTTATTCTTTTTAGTCTTACGAGCATCGTTCTCATATTTTGTTCTCCAATCACAAAAAGCTTTTGCTTGTTTTTGAGTTACTCCAACTACAGGATAATCGTCATAAGCTCTATGATAAAAATACTGATCGTGCATTGGCTCATTGTAAGAATAATTAAAGTCACGAATCCAAACCGTAGTATCTGGATATACTTCTACAGCTTCACGAAGTAAAAATTTCTTAGAATTTCTACTTTTTGATCGAGCCATTGCTTCTATATCGTAACTTTTATAATCGTACTTTAGTTTTTCTGTTTTAAACATCCTAACTCCATTATACGACTCTTCAGCTCGGATGTATAAAGAATCCATAACTTCAGATATATACTCGTCATAGTCCTCAGTAGAAAGCTCATTGGGATCATTATCCCAATTTAAAGCTCGACCTTCATAGCCTGTTTCCCCAGCACCTTCATAGTTATCTGCTATATATTGTTCGTAAGGTGTTTTTTCTTCTTCATCATTAGCTGATTTGAAAGAGAATTGACCAATTCCTTCCTCTTGCCCCACACCTACATCATCTGCAAGTTTGGCTAGTTCAAAAAGCGTAATTGAATCTTTCACCCATTTAGTAAACATTCGATATTCAGAATTCGTAATTTCTGTTTCATCCATATAAAATGAACGCACAGTAACTGTTTTTGTTGGGGCGTTTTGAAGACCTGCCTTATCATCATCAGCCTTACCCATTATAAAAGCTCCTCCCGGCACTAAAGTCATGCCATAAGGTTTTTCAGGGTGCCAAGATGATTTCCTGCTTTTAGGAGCAAGCTGACCATCATTAGAAGGATTACAACTAATCAGGGCAACTAGGGCTGTTGCAATCATCAATAGTTTATTCATAACTTTTCTTAGGTTAAGATCTTTTTAGATTCAAGGTAGTAAACCTATTTATTAATTTTCAAAAAAACAATTTTTTAGCGACAAAATTCTTAAATGTTCGACAAATTACATCTCATACTTCATTTTTGCGTTAAACCACCGCTCTGGAATATTCTGATTACAAGCATTTTCATAATCAGCATATGTACATGGTAATAACGTGTTTGAGGTCAAAATATTATCCAGAGTTGCAAAAGGTGTTATTTCCATCCACCAACGCGCTGTAATATTACTCCTATAGAAAGACAAAATCTGGTCATCTACAGGCACATGATAATGGGTTACATCCATAGTTGACAATTCCCCTATTTCCCCCCATCGACAGTTAACTCCCTCAATAAAATACCAAATTAATTGTGCCACTAACTGGTTGCTTGCTTTAGTACATTTTTCATGCTTATATTCATAAATTCCAAAACTAGAAACTTTATCACTTATCCCCGAATATCTTGCTAAAGCACAAAGTTCTTTTCCAGAAAAACCATTTGGATTTTCACCATAAAACGTGGCTTCTAGAACATTTAAATCTACCGATACTATATCTGCATCTCTAATTATGGGTTCTGACATAGCTAAATCTTTTGAAATTTCACCTAAGCGATATAAATCAAAAAACATCCGCTCTATTAAATCCAATTCTTCTGGAGCGGCATAATAAGTTTGATACCCCAAGTTAGTGTAATTAAATAAATTATAAGGCCTATCTACTACTATTTTACCAACATAAGATTCATTTGTTATTGGTAAATCCACATTACCCAAGTCAAAACAAGCATCTATACTTACTAAATTTACCATTCCTTTGTCTGGATCATAAGCCCTGTAATTAGCATATGTAATATCCTGACTTCCTCCTACAATAACTGGTATACAATCTGATTTATGTATTTCTTGCACTAACCTTGTTACTGCAAAATAAGTATCATTAACTTCTGCTCCTGAATTGATTTGACCTAAATCAATTAAATCCAATAACCAATCGCCTTTTGCTAATTTATAAAAATGTTTGCGAATAGCATCAAAATTAGACTTCACATTCGCTTCTGCTATCGAATTCCTGTACTCGTTAACAGAGAATAAAACAACACTCCCCCTCTTTAAGTCCGGGAAGGCTTCAGCAGTATAAAAACTCGTATTTTGACCAATGGTGTGACTCGGCAAAGTTTTCACATACTGAAGGAACTCTTCTGAAATAGGCTGTAAAAAATCAAACATGTTTACTTTTTCGTAGTTTTTTTACGCGTGGCTGTTGTTGTCTTTTTTTTTGCTGGAGCTTTCTTTTTGGGTGCTTGTTTTTCAATAATACCCTGTACTTCTTCTAGCGTAAGCTTAGTAGCGTCAACCGTTTTAGGCAATTCAATTTTAATTTTACCTTTTAAAATATTACTACGCCCCCAACGTGCTTTTTCCACTCGAATTCCCTCATCTTCCCAATGATGAATTACTTTATCGATTTCCTTTTGTTTCTTTTCCTCTATTAACGCAACTATATCATTATCAGAAAGATTATCGAAATCATACTTTTTATTTACATTAATAAATATGCTATTCCATTTTAAGTAAGGACCAAAACGACCGACTCCTTTTTGAACAGGAAATCCATCATGCTCATAAATTGGTGCATCTGCTTTTTCTTTAGCATCAATTAATTCTTCAGCACGACTCATATCCACACTCATTGGATCTTCGCCTTTATCTAACGAAACATATTTTGCACCATATTTAATATAGGGACCAAAACGACCGTTTGAAACAATAACTGCCTCACCTTTATATTGTCCTAAATCTTTTGGAAGCTGAAATAAATCCATTGCTTCCTCAAAGGTTAAATTGCTTAATGTTTGACCTGGGCTTAAACTTGCAAAACGAGGTTTTTCTTCATCTTCCACCGAGCCAATTTGCACCATTGCCCCAAATTTACCCAAACGCACGCTAACAGGCTTACCTGACTCAGGGTCCTTACCCAGAATGCGCTCCCCAACTTCTCTTTCTGCATTTTTAGCAACATCCTCCACAACTGGATGAAAGTCTTTATAAAAAGACTTCATCATATGCGTCCATTCTTCATTACCCGCTGCTATTTCATCAAAATCTTCTTCAACCTTGGCTGTGAAATTATAATCTAATATTGCAGAAAAATGCTCAACAAGAAAATCATTAACTACCATACCTACATCTGTTGGTACCAATTTCCCTTTATTACTACCTACTTTTTCTTGAAGCTCAGTTTCCTTAACTTCTCCTTTTTTTAACACAATTTGTATATAGTTTCTAAAATCCCCTTCATTTTCTCCTTTTTCAATATACTTCCTATTTTGTATAGTCGAAATTGTTGGCGCATAAGTAGATGGTCGACCAATACCCAATTCTTCTAGCTTTTTTACCAACGAAGCTTCTGTATATCTACTTGGCGGCCTTGTAAATCGTTCTGTTGCTTTTACATATCCATTTTCAAGAGGATCGTTTGACTTCATTGCTGGCAATATCCCATCTTGCTCTTCCTCTTCATCATCATTTCCTTCTAAATATACTTTTAGAAAACCCTCGAATTTAATCATTTCTCCATTTGCCGTAAACATCTCTTGATGTTTATCTGCTTCAATTTTGACGTTTGTTCGCTCCAATTGCGCATCACTCATTTGCGAAGCAATTGCACGCTTCCAAATTAATTCGTACAAACGTTGCTGATCGTGTTCTGCATTTACTGTATGGTTTGCAAAATTGGTTGGGCGAATCGCCTCATGCGCTTCTTGCGCCCCTTTTGCTTTGCCTTTATATTGCCTTGTTTTACTATACTCTTTTCCGTAAGCCGTAACTATTTCTTCCGTAGCACCGTCTTGCGCTTGTTGTGATAAGTTAACACTATCCGTTCTCATATAAGTGATATGGCCTGCCTCATATAAGCGTTGCGCCATATTCATTGTTTTTGAAACCGAAAAATACAATTTACGTGCAGCCTCCTGCTGTAATGTTGAAGTTGTAAAAGGAGCTGCTGGAGATTTTTTCGCAGGTTTTTTAGTTAAATCTGCTACTTTAAAATTAGCTCCTATATTTTTTTTAATAAAAGCTTGTGCTTCTTTTTTACTTTTAAAATTCTTGGGCAATTTCGCTTTAAATCGCTTTCCTTTAGCACTAAATTCCGCATCTATCCTATATGATGCCTCTGCATCAAAGCCTAAAGCCTCCCGCTCGCGCTCTACAATTAAGCGCACTGACACGGATTGTACTCGACCCGCAGATAGACCTCCTTTTACTTTTCGCCACAAAACAGGCGAAAGTTCATACCCCACCAAACGGTCCAATACACGACGGGCTTGCTGCGCATTTACTAAGTTATAGTCAATTTCTCTTGGGTTATCAATAGCTTTTAAAATAGCTGACTTTGTAATTTCGTGAAAAACAATACGTTTTGTGTTTTCCTTTTTTAATTCTAATGATTCTGCTAAGTGCCACGCTATAGCCTCCCCTTCTCGATCCTCATCACTTGCTAACCAAACCATTTCTGCTTTCTTAGCTAGGTTTTTCAACTTTCTAACAACATCTTTCTTGTCGTCAGAAACCACATACTTAGGTAAAAAGTCCCCTTCTACATCAACTCCTAGCTCCTTGGAAGGCAAATCTGCAATATGCCCAAAACTTGAATGCACTACGTAGTCTTTTCCTAAAAATTTCTCTATTGTTTTCGCTTTTGCAGGTGACTCAACAATTACCAAGTTCTTAGCCATATGTTCGTGTTTTACGCTTACAAAAGTATATCAATTTTTCGAAGCTTTGCAACATTACCATTATATATCGTTCATTTTTAAAGCAACCAATCCCTTATGATGCCTCTATTTATATAGCTTAAAAAAAAATACTTTTTTATTTAAAAATAATTAACCGCTAATAACACATTTGATTCCTGACACATTGTCATTAAAACCTGAATATTTATTATATTTGCAATCCCTAAAAACATCAATACAAAGTGAATGGAAAAGATAATTGACGAAGAAAAGCAAGGAGAAGCTTTAGTTTTGGATAACAAAACCCAAAATAAGCGCAAACTTTTTATTGAAAGTTATGGTTGTCAAATGAATTTTAGCGATAGCGAAGTTGTCGCTTCGATAATGGCTACCGAAGGTTTTAACACCACAACTCAGCTTGAAGAAGCTGACTTGGTTTTGGTAAACACTTGTTCCATTAGAGATAAAGCAGAACAAACCGTTCGCAAACGCTTAGAAAAATATAATGCCGTAAAAAAGAGCCACAATCCAAATATGAAAGTGGGTGTTTTAGGCTGTATGGCAGAGCGTTTGAAGGACAAATTTTTAGAAGAGGAAAAAATAGTAGATTTAGTTGTAGGTCCTGATGCATATAAAGACCTACCCAATTTAATTAAAGAAGTAGATGCTGGTCGCGATGCTGTAAACGTAATTTTATCGCGTGATGAAACTTATTCCGATATTTCCCCTGTAAGACTTCAAAGTAATGGTGTTTCTGCTTTTGTGTCTATAACGCGTGGATGTGATAATATGTGTACTTTTTGCGTTGTTCCTTTTACGCGTGGCCGCGAACGCAGTCGAGATCCACAAAGTATACTAGAAGAAATAGACGACTTAGTATCTAAAAATTTTAAAGAAATCACTTTATTAGGCCAAAACGTAGATAGTTTTTTGTGGTATGGCGGAGGATTAAAAAAAGATTTTGTAAAAGCAAGTGAAATCCAAAAAGCGACTTCTACAGATTTTGCTAAGCTATTAGACATGGTGGCTACTAAATACCCGAAATTAAGATTACGTTTTACCACATCGAATCCTCAAGACATGACCATGGATGTAATTGATGTGATGGCTAAACACAAAAACATTTGTAAATACATCCATTTACCAATCCAAAGTGGTAGTGATCGTATCCTTAAGGAAATGAATCGCCTCCACACGAGACAAGAATACATGGATTTAATCACAAATATTAAAACTCGTATTCCTGAATGTGCGATCTCACAGGATATTATTGTTGGTTTTCCTACAGAAACAGAGCAGGATCACAAAAACACCCTGTCTATGATGGAATTTGTACGCTATGAATATGGTTTTATGTTTGCATACTCTGAACGTCCAGGCACAATGGCTGCACGCAAAATGAAAGATGATATTCCTGCGGATATAAAAAAAAGAAGACTATCTGAAATTATTGATCTACAACAAAAACACAGTGGTGAACGCTTATCGCAATTTGTTGGACAAACGGTTGAAATTTTAATAGAAAAAGAATCCAAACGCTCAAATGAACAATGGAGCGGACGAGCTACTCAGAATGCAGTTGCTGTTTTCCCTAAGGAAAATTACAAAGTAGGGGATTTTGTAAATGTAAAAATCGAAAGTTGCACTAGCGCTACAATGATTGGGGAAGCTGTTGGGTACTCTGAGAATAATTAATAACCAGTTTAAAATAGAAAAATTTAAACAATACTAAATTACTGCTTTAGCAGAGAACAGATATGGAATCCGTACAAGCCACAAAACAACGTTTTGGAATTATAGGTAATGATCTAAGCCTAAATCGCGCAATAGAAAAAGCGATTCAGGTTTCGCCTACGGATATTTCTGTATTGATTACAGGAGAAAGTGGGGTTGGAAAAGAAAGTATGCCTAAAATTGTGCACTCTCTTTCGCATCGCAAACACGGAAAACTTATTGCTGTAAACTGCGGCGCTATACCAGAAGGAACTATTGATAGTGAACTTTTTGGACATGAAAAGGGGGCCTTTACCGGAGCAACAGCTACTCGTAGTGGTTACTTTGAAGAAGCTGATGGAGGAACTATTTTTTTAGATGAAGTCGGGGAACTACCATTAACTACCCAAGTAAGACTTTTACGTGTTTTAGAAAATAAGGAGTTTATAAAAGTTGGGTCTTCAAAAGTTCAAAAAACAGATGTGCGCATCGTAGCTGCTACAAATGTAAAAATGTTTGAAGCTATCAAGAAAGGGAAATTCAGAGAGGATTTATACTACCGGTTAAGTACTGTCGAAATTAATCTTCCTGCCTTGCGGGAACGTAAAGGCGATATTCATTTATTATTTCGAAAATTTGCTTCTGACTTTGCAATTAAGTACAAAATGCCAACAATTAGGTTAGCTGACGATGCTGTGATTTTGTTAGAAAAATACCATTGGAGTGGTAACATTCGTCAATTGCGAAATGTAGCTGAACAGATTTCTGTTTTGGAGCAAAATAGAAGTATTACTTCAGTAACTATGAAGAATTACCTTCCCAATATGGGTTCTAATCTTCCAGCGGTAATTTCAGATAAATCTTCTGATAGCGATTTTAAAAATGAGCGCGAAATATTATACAAAGTACTCTTTGATATGAAAAGTGATTTAAGCGATCTGAAAAAATTAACCTTAGAGTTAATGAAAAATGGAGACGCTACCGAAGTACAAAAAGATAACGAAAAGCTAATTAATAAAATTTACGGAGATTCAGATTCAGAAACTGTTGTTAATAATCGAAAATATGAGGGTGAAGACTATACCCCTCCCTCTGAGTACATACAAATTGAAGCACATAAAAACAGCCTCAAAGAAGAGGAAGACAAGTATTATTTTGCTGAAGAAGTCCAAGAAGAAGAAACGCTATCTTTACAAGATAAAGAATTAGAATTAATAAAAAAATCACTGGAAAGGCACCATGGAAAACGCAAACTTGCAGCCGATGAATTGGGCATTAGTGAACGTACATTATATCGAAAAATTAAACAATACGGCTTATAATGAAGCATTTTAAACTTATTATTCTTTTATTAATTTCTACTACAAGTTTAGTAGGGTGTGGTATTTATTCTTTTAGTGGTATTTCCATAGGACCTAATATTAAAACCTTTCAGGTTCGGCCTTTTGCTAATGAGGCTGCTATTGTAATTCCTTCATTAGATAGGCAACTTACTACTACTTTACAAGATTTTATCCTTAATCAAACCAATCTAGATTTAACTAATAAAAATGGAGATATTATTTATGAAGGAGAAATAACTAATTACTACATTGCTCCAAATACGGCGACTGCCAATCAAACTGCTGCTGAAAACAGATTAACTATTTCCGTACGCATGCGCTATATTGACACAAAAGACGAAAAAAACGATTTAGAGAAAACATTTACTTTCTTTTTTGATTATGCTGGCACAGCACAATTGACAGGTGCTATCGAAGAGGAGGCTTACAATGTAATTATCGAACGTATTACTCAAGATATGGTTACAGAAACTTTAGCAAGGTGGTAATTATGGATGCTGAAAAACTTATTTACCTTTTAAAACATCCAGCTTTAACTAAAAGCTCAGATATCCCCACGCTTTCTTCAGTTATTAGTAATTACCCGTACTTCCAAGCTCCAAAAGCAATACAACTAAAAGCCTTAAAAGATAGTGGTAGCTTTGTATATAACCAAAAACTAAAAGAGACGGCTGCTTTTACAACAGACAGAGAAGTGCTGTTCAACTTTATAAGCTCCAAAATTTTTAATACTAAAAAAAGTCTTATAGAAAAAGTAAAGATTAATAAAACTGAGGGATTAAAAGAAAAATTAATTGTTGTAGATAAACCTATCGTAACTATTGAAGAACAAAATTTAATAACTACCCAAAATATTCAAAAACCAGAAGTAGCGTTTAAAGAAAAAAATACTCTTGACCCTAAAACTCCTTTACAATTTTCTTCTCAAGAAAAACACTCCTTTGCAGAATGGCTTAACCTAACTTCAATACAACCTATATTTAGAGAACAGCAAGAGAAGCCAAAAAAGAAAAGACTTATTGAAAGCCCTTTAATTGATACCTTTTTGAAGAATAATCCAAAAATAAAACCCGTTAAAAAAACGGCTCCTGTAACTAACTTAGTTACCAAAAATACTACTGAGGCAAAAGACTTAATGACAGAAACTTTAGCAAAAGTTTACCTAGCTCAAGGGAATTACAAACGAGCAATTCAAGCATATAAAATTTTAAGTTTGAAAAATCCCGAAAAAAGTGGTTTATTTGCAGACCAAATTCGAGCGATACAAAAATTGCAGGATAACAATTAATATATTATGAGTACGTTTTCTATATTTTTAGCCCTTATAGTAGTAGTAGCCCTACTATTGGTTTTAGTAATAATGGTACAAAACCCAAAAGGTGGAGGATTATCCTCTTCATTTGGAGGAGGTACTCAGCAAATGGGTGGTGTTCAAAAAACAACTGATTTTTTAGATAAAAGTACTTGGGCATTAGCCACACTACTTTTAGCTTTAATTTTGCTTTCTAATGTTTCTATAATGGATGGCAGAGGATTGCAAGATTCTAAAGTTGGTGAAGGTGAATCTACTGAAGAAGTTATTCCTGAATTAGAAGAAGACACAAGCATTGCTGATTAAATACAATTAGCCGAAAATTATACCTAATGCCGATTTGCAACTGACAAGTCGGCATTTTTAGTTTAAAAATGTCAGCTATTTTGATCTGGCATAATTTCTGAAAAAACAATTATATCAAAAATAATTTTAATCAATTAAAAACATATTAACATGGGAGTATCAATTAAACCATTGGCTGACCGCGTGCTTATAGAGCCTGTAGCTGCCGAAACTAAAACTGCTTCTGGATTATTTATTCCAGACACAGCAAAAGAAAAGCCTCAAAAAGGCAAAGTAGTTGCTGTTGGTAATGGAAAAAAAGACCACGATATGACTGTTAAAGTTGGCGATACCGTTCTTTACGGTAAATATGCGGGTACTGAATTAAAAGAAGAAGGTGGCGATTATATTATTATGCGCGAAGATGATATCTTAGCGATCGTATAACACTACTATGGCTGCTACCTATTTGTTACCAGCTTAATTCGTTTAATTATAATTTACTAAAACAACAATACTGACAGCCAAGTGCTGACAGCTAAAAGCTAAAATAATGGCAAAAGATATAAAATTTGATATTGAAGCACGTGACGGAATTAAACGTGGTGTAGATGCATTAGCAAACGCAGTAAAAGTAACATTAGGGCCAAAAGGTCGTAATGTAGTTATCAGTAAGGCTTTTGGAGCGCCTACAGTTACTAAAGATGGTGTAACTGTGGCTAAAGAAATTGAATTGGAAGATGCTCTTGAAAATATGGGAGCTCAAATGGTAAAAGAAGTAGCTTCTAAAACCAATGATCTTGCAGGTGATGGTACCACAACAGCAACAGTATTAGCACAAGCTATTGTAAAAGAAGGATTAAAAAATGTTGCTGCTGGAGCTAATCCAATGGATCTTAAAAGAGGAATCGACAAGGCTGTGGAAGTAATCGTTGCTGATTTAGAGAAACAAACCAAAGAAGTAGGAAACTCTTCTGAAAAAATAGAACAAGTAGCTTCAATTTCTGCTAATAATGATAAAGTGATTGGCGAATTAATCGCTATGGCTTTTGGAAAAGTAGGCAAGGAAGGTGTAATTACTGTTGAAGAAGCTAAAGGAACCGAAACTTATGTTGACGTTGTTGAGGGAATGCAATTTGATCGTGGATACCTTTCTCCGTATTTCACTACTAATAGTGAAAAAATGACTGCTGAGTTAGAGAATCCTTATATATTAATTTATGACAAGAAGATTTCTTCAATGAAAGATTTGCTTCCTGTATTAGAACCTGTAGCTCAAACAGGAAAACCTTTATTAATTATAGCTGAAGATGTAGATGGTGAAGCATTAGCCACTTTAGTTGTAAACAAATTAAGAGGTGCCTTAAAAATTGCTGCTGTAAAAGCACCTGGTTTTGGCGATCGTAGAAAAGCAATGCTTGAGGATATAGCTATCCTTACAGGAGGAACTGTAATATCCGAAGAAAGAGGTTTTTCTTTAGAAACAGCTACTTTAGAGGAATTAGGTACTGCTGAAAAAGTTGCTATTGATAAAGACAATACTACAATTGTTAATGGAGCAGGTACAGAAGATTTAATTAAAAATAGAATCAATCAAATTAAATCTCAAATTGAAACCACAACTTCTGATTACGACCGAGAAAAATTACAGGAAAGATTGGCTAAATTAGCCGGTGGTGTTGCTGTACTCTACGTGGGTGCTGCTAGTGAAGTAGAAATGAAGGAAAAGAAAGATCGTGTAGACGACGCATTACACGCCACTCGTGCCGCTGTAGAAGAAGGTATTGTTGCTGGTGGTGGTGTTGCTTTAGTTAGAGCTAAAAAAGCTCTAACTAAAGTAGCTACTGAAAATGATGATGAAGCAACTGGTGTACAAATCGTAAACCGTGCTATTGAATCTCCATTACGTACTATTGTAGAAAATGCAGGTGGAGAAGGATCGGTAGTTATTGCTAAAGTAATCGAAGGCAAAAAAGATTTTGGTTATGATGCTAAATCAGACCAATACGTAGACATGCTAAAAGCAGGGATTATAGATCCTAAAAAAGTAACACGTGTTGCTTTAGAAAATGCATCTTCTGTCTCTGGAATGATTTTAACTACAGAATGTGCTTTGATAGATATTAAAGAAGATTCTCCTGCTGGACCACCAATGGGTGGAGGCGGAATGCCTGGAATGATGTAAATCATGTATAGAATTGTACTAAAAGCCACTTAAGAACTATTTTAAGTGGCTTTTTTTATTAAACTTCTAAAATCAGAGGATAAAAACTGACCCAAGAATGAAAAATCCATTTCTTTTTTATCCAAATTCAAGAACTAATCCCAATTTTTTATGTAAACGAATAAAAATGCACCAATAACTATAGAAACAATCTACTATCAACTTGATAGTTCTCTATGAAAAAAGCAAAGTCTTAAAAGTTTATGCAACTCTATATACTATTATCTTTGTTTTAAAAAAAGTATCAATGCCCTACAACCTACTATCATCCCCTTTACAAGGCTTTACTGATTTCCGTTTTCGCAACGCACATCAAAAATTTTTCGGAGGAATAGATACCTATTATGCCCCTTATATTCGCTTTAATAAAAAGATGATTATTAAGGGATCTTACCAACGAGATTTAGACCCTGTAGCTAATACAACGCTGACAGTTATTCCACAAGTAATGACAGCAAATGCAGATGAGTTTATATTTGTGATTAAATATATCCAATCCTTGGGCTATAATGAACTTAACTGGAATTTGGGTTGCCCTTATCCTATGGTTACTAAAAGTGGCATGGGCTCAGGGCTTATTTGCAATACCGAAAAAATAGACCACATATTAGACCGCGCCCACAGCGAGACCAATGTTAACATCTCAATGAAAATGCGTTTAGGATATGAAAATAGTACTGAAATTTTAGATGCTTTTCCTATTCTAGAAAAATACCCCCTAAAAAATGTTGCAATTCATGCCCGTCTTGGAAAGCAACTATATAAAGGTGGTGTGGATTTGAAAGCTTTTCAAAAATGTATAGATGTTACTAAACATACGCTTTATTACAATGGTGACATTACCTCTGTAGAGCAATTTAAAGTATTAAGAGAACGCTTTCCATCCATTAAGCATTTTATGATAGGTCGAGGACTTATCACTGATCCTTTTTTACCAAGTATGATCAAAGCTAATTGCACAGCGTATCCAAAAGAACGATGGAATATTTTTAGAGAATTTCATGATACTATTTACCAACAATACGATGCAGCGCTTTCTGGCCCTACCCCAATAAAAATGAAAATGCTTGGCTTTTGGGAATTTTTTTCTCAATCTACCCATAATCCTCAAAAAGTATACAAAGCAATTAAAAAGGCAGGAAATCCATATAAATATAAGCAAGCGGTAAGCGAAATTATTGCTGCACAAAAATAACGCCCATAAGCTTTATCTGAAATGCCTGTTTCAAAAAAAATCTGCTTACATTTGAGTTGGTAGGAATTAAAATAACTATTATTATTTTTACCTTCTAGAAAAATAAAGAATAGATTCAAGTATAAAAAAATGAAAAAAGGTTTTCTTATCGACATGGATGGAGTTATTTATAGTGGCAATGACTTAATTCCTGGAGCAGATACATTTATTTCAGAATTACAAAAAAGGAAAATTCCATTTCTATTTATGACAAACAATAGCCAAAGAACGGCTATGGATACTGTTATTAAAGTAGAAAAAATGGGAATCTATATTAAAGAAGAAAATGTATATAACAGTGCCATGGCTACAGCTTGGTTTTTATCTTTTATTAAACCTAAAGGAACAGCATATGTTTTGGGCGAAGGCGGTTTAATATCAAGCCTTGAAAATGTGGGATACAAACTTGTAAATCAAAATGCTGATTACGTAGTTTTGGGTGAGGGAATTAACTTTACTATGGATATGGTTAATAATGCTGTAGAAATGATTTTGGCTGGCGCTCGGTTTATTGCTACAAATTTGGATCCTTCCCCTCGAAAAACAGGCTGGAATAATCTTGGCATAAAGGCCGTTGTTGCTATGATTGAAGAAGCCACAGGTGTTTGTGCTTTTTCTGTAGGAAAACCAAGTCCAGTTATGATGCGTGCATCTCGTAAAAAATTGGGACTAACTGCCGAAGAAACGATTATTATTGGAGATACTTTGGCTACCGATATTTTAGGTGGAATTCAATTAGGGTACAAAACAATCTTAACACTTTCGGGAGTTACTAAGCTTGAAGACTTATCTAAATCGGTATTGAAACCAAGTTTAATTGTTGAGACCTGTGCAGATATTGACTTAGATGATGTGTTAAAAAAATTATAGCGACTGATAATAAAAAACTATCAGTTTTTATGCTAGTTTACTCTCTTTAATTCGCACTATTCCTCTCTATTAAATTCTTCGAATAATTGTACACTATGAACTCGTTTAAACTTTTTTCAATTGGCTGCAAAATGATCTTTTTCACTCACTTTTTATCCTTTTTTTGTTCCGTAGCAATGCTATGCAACCATAAAATGATTTCAATTGAGCAAAAAATCTCTATTTTTCGCTTCAATTAAAAAAGTTTAAACGAGTTTTATCTTTAGTTTTAGACTACCTAGTAAATTTGGTATAGATTTCTAAACGACTTTTCTATAGTTATTGATTTCAATTTCTAATTCTTTTTCAGCGAGAGTTTTGTAGTTTAAAGTAGTTAACCCTAATTATATTTATTTTTAAGATAAAATTATGATTTATATTATTCATTTACAATACTTTAGCGCCTCACAAATAAAATATAAAAAAATTGAAAAAAAAATCTTTTAAACTAGTTGCACTTGTTTTATTAGGAGCTATTTGTTTAGCAAGTGATCATATTGACTCTCCTTCAACTAAAGGGAATTCAGCAGATTTAGCAGACTTATATGCTTTCAAGAGTCCAGAAAATCCACAAAGCACTGTGTTTGTTGCCACTTTACAAAGTAACCTACCTCCAGGAAGTAACGACACTTCTTTTGATGAAAATGTACTTATTGAAATTAATATTGATAATAATAATGATCTAGAAGAAGATCTAGTAATACAAGCAATTCCAAAAGATGGCTTTATGTACTTTTTTGGTCCTTACATTCCCGTGGAAAAAGGTGTTATAAGTACCGTTTCCACAGAAAACGCAAAATTCATAGGAAAAGTAGAAATTAGTTCCGATGATAATGTAATTACAAAGTCTAAAGAAGGGTTTTCATATTTTGCTGGACGTAGACAAGATCCTTTCTATATTGATTTGAACCAATATTTTGCCGTATTTTCAGGAAAATCTAAAGAGCCTAAAGGTGGTTTTAAGGGTCCTGATCGCAAATTTACTTTTCCGCCTTTGAATATTTTATCCATTGCGGTAGAAGTTCCTAATAAATATCTTGGAAAAACTTTTAATCACCCTGTAGCTAGCCTTAATTCTAAAGTTTTTAATTGTTGGTTGTCCGCAAAAAGAAAACAATAAGCTTAAAACTTCAAAGGAATTCTTAAAAATTTTTAATAAAAATATTACCAATGAAATTATCAAATATAAAATATATAGTCCTTTTACTTACTTTTGGATTACTTACCGCTTGCTCGGACGAGGCAAACGATGAGGAAAAAAAAGAAATAAAAAAAGTGAATTCAACTGAAAATATCTTTTTACCAGACTTTTCAGGAAATTATAGTCAGGTTGATTTTATTGGAAGACCCGAAACCACGCTTAATTATATTTTGGATCCTAAAACACGAGATAAGTTTAATCAGATTACCGCAAAAGAACAATCCAAATTTGCACCTGTAGTTAAACAAAGATTAATCGACATGCATAAAATATTTGATGCTAGTTTTGAAGCTAATTATTTAGGTTTAAACCTAAATCAATTTTCAGATTTAATGTCAAAAAATGTATTACAAGTATCTTTCGATGAAAAAACCAGTTACAAAAAATTTACTGGAAGAACATTAAAAGATGATGTAATCGATATAATGCTTTCTCAAATGTTTGGAGGAGAAAAAGGGGATCGCTTTAATGGACAAGACACTGATGGTGATGGTGTTGCAGATCTACCAATACTAGTTTCTGATAACTTAGATGCAAGATATGTAAATATTGGGGGGAAATTTCCTTACTTAGGAACCCCTTATGTTATAAATTAAAAAAGTATTATACCGTAAATTCTTAAAATAATTACATACGAGCCTTTTTATAAATAAAACAATCTCAACAACACTATTTTAGTTGAAAATGATTTATAATTTATTTTTATAGTAAAAAATAGCTAAAATTAAGATTAAATTTTTACGTTATTAAACTAATAAAAATTGGTTCCAAATTATTTATAAGGTATTTACTGGTATGCTATAAGTCATTTTCTTGTTACTCAAATGGTGCATTAATAGTTGAATTCTATATTTTAACTTTAAAATATAGAATTCAACTATTAATAATAATTACCTCTTTCCTAAAAAATATGAAATTCAGTATTAAAAAAAATAAAGATAAATTTTATTTATTGGCTTTATGCTTTACATTATTTTCTTGCCAACAAAATAGTAATACGGTTAGCGATAAAAACGATTACAGAAAATTTTTTCAAAACGAAAGTAATCTCATTTCTAACACACAAAAACGAGTAAATATTTTAAATACATTTATTGAAAAAGACAGTCTTCAAATTGTAGAAATAAAAAAAATTTCAGGCGAATATGCTACTCTATTTGAAACTACAGGAAAGATTGAATATTTGAAAAAAGCAGAACAAGCGTTGCTAAAAGTTTTAGATTTTGGTGGATTAAGAAAAGATTACCTCTTTTTAGATTTAGCAAGAAATTGTATTTCACAACACCGGTTTAAAGATGCAGAAGTTTTTGCTAACAAAGCTTATACTATAAATGCTAATAAAGCTGCTAAACTTGTTTTATTTGATGTTTATTTAGAATTAGGGGATCCCCAAAAAGCATTTTCTTATTTAAAAGATAAAGAAATACTTAATTCTAAAGATTTTGATTATTTAATTCGTTTAGCTAAATGGAATGATTATAATGGCGACATGAAAGCCGTTTTAAAAAATATGGAAGCTGCTACCAAAATTGCGGAACAGTCTAAAAATAAACACTTAATAGAATGGGCTTATACAAATTTAGCGACTTATTATGGTCATGCTGGTAAAATAAAAAAATCGTACAATTATTTTATTAAAACCTTAAATCTAAATCAAAAAAATGCTTTTGCAAAAAAGAGTATTGCTTGGATAATTTATTCTTACGAAAACAATCCAAAGGAAGCTTTTAAAATAGTGAAACAAGTTCTTACTGGCTACACATCGCCAGATTTATATCTTTTTATGGCAGAACTTTCCAAAGCGCTAAATGATACTAGAAATACAGAGCATTATAATAAATTGTTTGAACAGACTTCTAAAAATTATAAATATGGGAATATGTACCATAGTTTGAATGCGGTATATTTGGCTGAAAATAAAAATAAATACGATGAAGCAATTCAACTTACAAAACTTGAAATAAAAGAAAGAACTACTCCAAAAGTTTATGGCTTGCATGCTTATGTACTTAACCTTAAAGGAAAACACAAAGATGCACTTCAAATTATAAAAAAGTATGTTTTGGAAAGAACGAGTGATCCAATAACGAATTATTACATTGCCGAAATATATAAATCTAACAATCTACTCGATGAGGTAAAACTACTTAAAAAAGTTTTAAAAGAGAGCGAATTTGAATTAGGACCAAGAATATCTCAAAGAATTTTTCAATTATAAGTTTTAAGTATAACGGTTTTGACACCCTACATTCAAGTAATAAATGCAACAGGTTTAGCAGTTATGAAAAACCATTTTACTTTTTAATTTTATGGTTCTTCGCTAAAATATCAAAGCGTAGATATTAAATTCTATTTTCGTTATTATAAATTTCGTTATAGAATTTTTCAGTATCAATTGTCTTTATATTATAATCCAATCCTTTAAATTCGTATTTAGTCGTTTCTCCTTCATCGTAGGATTCTGCATAAGCTTTAAGCATTTTTAAATTTTCTAAGGTATCATCATAGTACCAAACACGGCATTTTCATAAAAAACTATCATAAGATTTTTTTTATTTTTGAGTTGAAAAACATTTAAAAATAACAGGCTTATGACAGCTAAAAAAAGCAAATTAGAAAGTATTATAAACATTTACAAAAAGAAGTAACTGATTTTCGTGATCCAAGAGGCAAAAAACATGATCTTCATTTTGTATTAGTCGGAGTATTATTGTCTGTTATGTCAGGAAAAGTAATGATTACAGAAATTCACAGATATTTAAAACGACATCATTTAGTTTTATGCAATCTCATAGATATTGAATCAAAAAAGACAATTTCAGACAGCCAGTTACGCCGTATTCTATCAGCAATAGATGTTATGAAATTTCA
>Ga0209595_100045_pt1 | contig 46914 bp, 36 predicted proteins | sample Porto_4metaG_FD_187427 | JGI IMG/M metagenome (GOLD analysis project Ga0209595, IMG submission 187427) | Marine algal microbial communities from Porto, Portugal - Porto_4 metaG (SPAdes) (version 2) | ecosystem: Host-associated > Algae > Red algae > Unclassified | place: Portugal: Porto... | reverse complement strand
TACACTGGTCTTATTTAAGCTTCCAGCTAGACGAGAGGATAGAAGATATCCCCGATGGGTTAAGCCAAAACCATCTAAGTATCCCCATAAAAAGAAAGATGCCAGTCAGCTTAACTGACTGGCATTACACCGATTAGGTGGCTTTTTAATGCGAGTTGCTGATAAATCTATAATTAGATTTTAGTTAACCAGCCGTGTTTGTCTTCACTTTTACCCCATTGAATATCGTTCAATGCTTGGCGAAGGCGCGCAGTTGTTGGGCCTGGCTCGCCAGTACCTACTTTGTATTCTTTATCGTTATGAATAAACGTACCCACAGCAGTTAGTACAGCTGCAGTGCCCGAAAGCGCCGCTTCAGTACCTGGTTTAGCTGCACGCTCTAATAGCTCAGTAACGCTAAAGTTACGTTCGCTTACCGTCATACCTAAATCTTTGGCTATGGTTAAAATACTATTACGCGTTACACCATGTAAAAACGTGCTATCAAGCGCTTTAGTAATAATTTCGTTGCCATCAATAAGTATAAAGTTAGCAGCACCGGTTTCTTGTACGTCGCCACCTGGGCAAAACAAAATTTGATCTGCTTGATACTTAGTTCGTGCCGCGCTAATAGGTGCTAGTGCACTGGCGTAGTTACCACCACTTTTTACCATTCCCATGTGCGGGGCGCAGCGCATGCCATCTTCTTCAAGCAGTACACGCAGTGCAGTTGCACCACCGGCAAAGTAATCACCTACTGGCGATAGTAACGTGTACAAAAGCGAGCTCATTGATGGCGCTGCTGCTTTACCAATTGCAGCCTCAGTACCAATGTGCGTTGGACGAATATACATAGAGCCCGGCGGTAATGGCGTTTCATCTGCGTATTCGCGTATAATATCGATAATCATCGTTTTTAGCATATCGCTGTCAAAACTCGGTAAGCTTAATAGCGCTGAGCTTTGTTGCATGCGTGCAATATTTGCATCCATTCTAAAAAGATAAACAGAACCATCTTCATGGCGAAAGGCTTTTAAGCCTTCAAAACATGTACTTGAATAATGAAGAACGTGCGCACCAGCATGAAGTTCAAGTTTATCGGAAGGGACAATTGAGCTTTCGCTCCATTTATTATCAGAAAAACGAGCTTGAATCATCTGCGGCATAAACACGGTACCAAATGCGGCCATTTTAATCTCTCTTGTGTGGTCTATTTTCCTCCATTGTATGACAATCACACGCTGTTTAACCATAGCTAAAGTAAGGCTTTTTTAATTAACTATGAGAAATTTTTGCAAGTGCTGTTTACTAATCAACCGCATTGGGTGCTATAAACAAAAAAATCGGCTAATACAGTTGCACTAGCCGATTTTTTAGAAGTAAATAATTTACTTGAACGAATATCTAATAATACGTTTTAGCACCGAGGTATACTGTTTAAAAAAGCTACCTGTATGGTAATCAATACCGTGTTTTTTCAAAACGGCTTGTACTTGAGGTGCAACTTCTTGGTAGCGCGAAGACGGCATATCTGGAAATAAGTGATGCTCTATTTGGCAGCTCAAATGCCCCGTTAAAACATGAAACCAATGCGACCCTTTAATATTTGACGAGCCCAGTACTTGGCGATAATACCACTGCCCTTGCGTTTCGTTTACGCAGTCTTCTTGTTTAAAAGTTTGTGTTTCTTCTGTAAAGTGACCACAAAATATTATGGTCGATGTCCATAAATTACGGATTAAGTTTGCCACTAAATTCCCCGCCAATACCCATAAAAATAATGGGCCTGCAAGTAACGGAAATATCGCATAATCTTTAATTAACTGGCGAGCGCCTTTACTAAAAAAGCGCTGCTTTAATGTAGAGTGTGATACAAGCCCTTCACGGTTTTCTTTCTTTTTACCAATAAAAACACGCTCTGCAGCTAACTCGTGATACGACACGCCCCACTGAAATAACACACTTAAATTAATATACGTAAAAAACTGCCATACATTTTTAAAGCGCCATTTAAAATCATCGCTCAGGCGTAATAATCCATAACCAAAGTCTCTGTCTTTACCAATAATATTAGTATATGTATGGTGCTCAAAGTTATGAACGCGATGCCAACTTTGCCCGTCGCACGCTATGTCCCACTCATAATGTTGTGAGTTAAGTTGCTTGTCGTTCATCCAATCGTATTGACCATGCATTACATTGTGGCCAATTTCCATATTGTCTAAAATTTTAGCAAGCGCTAATAGCAACACACCTGCAACCCACAATAATGGCTGAATAAAACCAAGCATTAGCAAAATTCGCCCGCTCCATTCACACACTCGCTGTTTGCGCACAACAGAGCGAATATAGTCAGCATCTTGTTGGCCAACTTTGCCAAGGGTGTCCATTTTAATGGCATCTAGCTCGCTTGCGAGCATGTCATAGTTAATGTTTTTCATAATTGTAACTCCAAATCACTAACAGGTTGGCTTACGCAAAGTTGTATTAATTGCTCGCCGTTGTCACTCAATTCACCTGTTTTTAAATTACGTACCACGCCTGACTTTTTAATACATTGGCATTGATGGCAAATACCAATACCGCAACCGCGTTTAACGGGGATCTTTTTTTCTTCAAACTGAGTCAGTAAAACATCGTTGCCCGATACAACATGGGCACTGGCGTTAATTTTTACATTAAATTGGCTGTCGTCGTTTAAGGTAGGCAGCGCCAAACCAAAGGCCTCTTGGTAGTAATTTAGCTTATGCGTTTTAGCAAAATCGCTCACCGTTTGCATAAATGCTGCAGGGCCACAGCAGTAAATGTCTGGGTTTTCCCACGGCTTAATATTGCTGGTTATATCGCTTGCTTGCTCACGCGTTAATAATAAAAACGAAAAATGCTCAAATTGCGCTGCCAACTCACTTAGCTCATCAACACATTGATGCTCAGTGGCTTTTGCGTAATACACTAACGACACTTTTTGCGTAGTTTGGCTTAAGTAATCATCAAGCATAGCCAGCATAGGTGTTATACCCGAGCCGCCTGCAATAAAAGTGGCTGGCGTGTGTGTGTTTTTAAAAACAAAGTCGCCGCTTGGCGCAGAAATATTGCACCACAACCCCGCTTTTAATGCACTGCTGAGTAAGCCTGTAAAGCGCCCTTGCGCATTTGTTTTGATTAGTAAGCGCACCAAACCTGTATTTTTAAATTGCTGAGCGCTTGAGGCCACGGTAAAAACGCGTGTTAATAATCGCCCATTAATTTCAACCGTTAAACTTATATGCTGCCCTGACGTATGTGCCTGCCATTGTTTACTAGGCTTGAGTTGCACACTTAAAAAACCTCCATCAAGCACAGCGGTACTAACTACTTGCGCTCTAAACTGCCCTGCACGCCACGCAGGTTTAAACACCTGCATTATTGGCTCTATGTAGCCTGCAAAACTTTGATGGTGTAAAAACCATTTTGAAAATTGGTTTAATACTTGAGTCATCATGGTTAAATCTCTATCAAATCTTAATTACTTTGAACTTACACGTGTACGCCCAAACTTCAGCGCACAAGTGTACGCTCAAATTTTAAGTTTTCAACCCCAATAGAGTAATTATTCAATTTTTATTAGCGCAATTTGCTAAAACAATTTCCTGTGATGAGGTAATTTTAAAACATATAAGTGTGCATTTTTCATTCAACTCAACACTTAACAAATTTATTTATGCCATGATAAGGTTATGTAAGATTGGATTAATTTTGGAAGCCATAATGATAAATTTAAGGTCACATAACACTCACCCTAAACTAATAAGTGCAGGCTTAGCCGTTGCTATATTTGCTACTAACGCACCCGCGCATGCAAAAAGCGATTACGTAAAAAACTATAAGCAGCTCGATACTTTATCGCTTAACGTTAACGCAGTAACAGCGGCAGAAGGTGTAGTTATACCTTGGGCTATTGAGCCTTTAGCTAATGGTGATTTACTAATATCTGAGCGCAGCGGAACGTTATTTTTATTACCTAAAAATACCACTAAATTAACTAAGGTTTCAGGGCTTCCCGACATTGACGCTAATGGCCAAGGTGGATTACTTGATTTATCACTACACACCGATAGTAAGCAAAACCAATGGCTGTACTTTAGTTACTCAAGTAGTGAAGGCAAAGGAAGTGGAAGTAACACCGCCTTAATGCGCGCCAAGCTAAATAGCGATCATACGCAGTTGTCTGATCAGCAATTGCTATACAAAGGTGAGCATAATAGTACCAAAGGCCAGCACTACGGCAGCCGTATTGTGTTTGATGATGAAGGTTATGTTTATTTTTCAATTGGCGATCGCGGCTCGCGCGACATAAACCCGCAAGATCTCACCCGTGATGGCGGTAAAATTTATCGCTTACACGATGATGGCCGTATCCCAAGCGACAATCCGTTTGTTAAACAAAAAGATGCAAAACATGCAGCATGGTCTTATGGGCACCGTAATCCACAGGGCATGTGGTTTGATAATCAAAATAATATTTTATGGTCTCACGAACACGGACCACGCGGCGGCGATGAGCTTAATATTATAAAAAAAGGCGCTAACTACGGATGGCCTTTAGTCAGCTATGGCGTTAACTACAGCGGTACCAAGTTGACCGACCTTAAAGAAAAAGACGGCATGCAATCGCCCGTATTACATTGGACCCCTTCAATTGCCCCTTCCGATATGTTGTATGTAACGAGTGATAAATACCCAAAGCTTAAAGGTAAGCTATTATTAGCATCAATGAAATTTGCATTCATTAGCGCACTAGAGCTCTCAAAAGGTAAGGTTGTTAAGCAATATAAAATACTCGATGGAATTGGCAGAGTACGCAGCCTAGCCCAAGGCAGTGATGGTTTTATTTATTTAGGTATTGATGGTCAAGGTATTAAACGCCTAGAGCCAGAAACGTAAACACTAGAACTAGCACACAGTACGTTAATAATTACACCCTGTTCACTTTGCGCTTTTAAAGCGCAAAGTGAACATTTTCACCAAACAAAGAACTATTAAGCCCATTAATGCGTACACTAATTACATATAATTTAATAAATTAAGAGAATACTAATGTTTTCATTTTTAAAGCCTGATCCCGTAAAAAAACTGCGTAAAGAATACGACGTAAAACTAGAGCAAGGCATGCAGGCACAAAGAAAAGGTGACATTAAAAGCTTTGCCATGTTAAGTGCAGAAGCCGAAAAAATCTGGAGTGAAATAGAAACTCTAGAGGCTAAAAAAGCCAAATAATACCAATCGTGTTAAGTTATTAGACATTTATAGCGACGGATAAATAAAGTGATAACAAGACATAAATTTCGACATGTAGTTGTTCTACATGAGAAATTTATAACGCCGTTAACGCTTTATTTAGCACGCTAGAAAGGCTAAATATTTAAGTCGATTGGTATCAGTATACTTAAACGCGTCTACCCTGTTTCAAAAAAGGAAGACGCGTTTAGTAAATAGTTCACGACCTCGCTTTACAGCTTCCACCATCCCTAAACCCCCTTTTATTATATGCTTACACAAACAAGTGTGCTTAAAGCGGCATCTTACGTTATCGCAGCCGTTTTTAGTGAATATTAAATGATTTAAAATCGGGTTTGGTTTTCATTTTAAATATTTAATTGCTGCATTTACATACCGCCCTGGCGTTTCCCCCTAAGTCTAAAAATGAGGACGTTTTCCTCTTTTCTGCATATTATTAAAAGAACAGCCCGACTTAAAGTTTAATACTCGCAATGTGTTACAGGATTTGTTATTAATATTAAAAATAATTAAGAGGACATACATTGCTCATAAAAAAGAGGAAAGTGTCCTCGATAAAGCTGTTAGCGGTCAAAGGTAGTTATGAGTAAAGATTCAGATTGGTATATCTTTCAGGAAGACATAAAAGATCACTTTGATTCGCTAGGAGCTGATGCAGAGACTAACGTCCGAGTTCAAGGTGTACGAACTTGCCATGACGTTGATGTATTCGTCAAAACCAAATTTTTGGGTGAAAACATTACTTGGATTGTTGAGGCTAAACATTGGAAGAGTAAAGTGACCAAGGCCCAAGTGTTAGCACTTAGGTCGATTGTAGACGACATAGGTGCAGATCGCGGATTTATTATATCTATAGCAGGGTTTCAAAGCGGTGCATTTGAAGCGGCTGAAAGCACCAATGTAAAACTTAAGACCTTCGATGAACTGAAGTCTGACACTAAGGGCATCATTGAGGCTGAGATTTTAAAAACCTACTATAAACGCCTTGTACTTTTGGAAGATAGGTATTGGTCTCACTCTAAAAGGGTGAGAATTGAATATGGTCTTCGTCACGATGTAATAGACTATTCAATGCAATTTACAGGGCAACAATTACTAACAACAGCGCGAACAGCAATAATGGCTGCTGAGGAGCGAAATTACCCAATCGACTTGGAATCCTTTCTAAAGGAGCAACAGGGCGAAAAAATTGCACATAACTTTCAGCAGCTTTCCATGTGGTTGAATCTCAACTTAAATCATTTTGAAGAGAAGCTACTTAATGCTGAATGGGAAATGTACAAAAATGGTGATTATAGCCCTGATACAAGTAGAACTAGAGATAATGAAACAACCACCACTGAAATGATGGCTAAAGCAATCTACAACGCAGGAAAAGACCGCTAACAGCGGCCAGCAGAGACGTTAACTTTCATGGAGAGAGTCGTGTCATTCGAACCTACATCTGATAATAACGATTACAGATTAACTAAAAATCAGCATTTCCATATGAAAGCTATTTTAAAAAGGTTTTCTCTAAATAATATGTTGCAGGTCAGCTTTAAAGGAGCTGAGACTAAATCTATTGGAGTTAAAGGTTCTTGTTTTCTTGGCAATAGAGCATGGTCACAAGAATGTGAAACATTAGTGAGCCATCCAATAGAGAATAAATTTTTAAGGGAGGTTGATCGAATTGAAAGTGGAGAAAGTATTTCAGATCATAAGGCTATATCTGATTATCATTTGTTGTGGTATTTACGGTGGCACTACTCCATAAATCAGGCAGAGGATTCAGAGTTATTTAATAATTTTCCTTGTGGAACTCTAGATAAAAATACTGAAGAACTCATTGAGTCATTAGGTAAAGTTCCTGTTAGAACTGGCGGTAAAATTGCTGGAAGGTTTACTGCTACTCTAGATATTAAACAATTACTCATCGATAATAAGGATGTTTATTCGGGTTATCAGTGGCAAATATTAGAGTCTAATGATAAAAAATTCATATCGGCTGATTGCTATGCAAAGTCAATGGGGATGGCAATATCCCCCAAGTATTATTTAATGGCGATTAAAGGGGGTGAAGAAGAACATCGAGTAATTAATAATGTCGAAGTTAATGATCTTAACCGAAGCTCAATTGAAATAGCACAAAATTTTTATTTTGGCTGTAATGAAAGTTAATCGGGTAGCCGGAGGTCTCTAACCTCCAGCCCCACACCACCCATCATGCGGGTCAAATGAAAGTGAATGCCTTACTTCACGCTGCGGCGACTGTATTGCCTTGTTCATAATATAGAAAAGCTGCAAAACACGATGCATTAAGAAGGGTAAGCCCTCTTACTCTAAATAAAAGCCACTCAAACACCCGTAATCCCTTCCAAAACGCCAATTAAAACAATATCAAACACTTCTATATTCTGCGTAAAAATACAGTAATCAATTGAACCAAAATAGGAACTCAGCTATGGTTTGTTTATCAATAAAAACAAATAAAAAACGAGTTAATCTACAGGCTCGTTAGAACTTACTCTAGTTTTGAGTGAAAATTTAATCATGGTGTTAAATCACAGAGGAAATAAATGTCAGTTTTAATTCCAAAAACAGATAGTGAATATCAAAACTGGATAAAATCAAATCTAGTTGGTTTTGTCGCGAATACATACAAAGTCCCATCTTCAAAATACATGGTTTTACACACACACCAATGTAGAACGATCAATGAATTAGCTTCTGTCGCAAGTGAAGATGCTTTTACAAATAATGGTTATACAAAAATTTGTTCTGAATCAATTCAAGGCCTAAATAACTGGTTAGTCGAGAATGGTTTCTCATTTAGCAAAGAGTGCCAAAAATGTAATCCACGAGATCCATTAGTAATCTCAGAACAAGATGCAAAACAATTAATGTCTAACTTTAATAAAGACAAAGGGAAAAGTTACCCTAGAGATAAACTCTTAAGTAATCGTGAGTTTATTATTTCATTGATTCGTAAAGGTGTTTCACCTGAAGACGCATTTAATATGGCCACAGAGTAAGTTAAGTGTAGGTAAGTTCTAACAAGAACATTAGACGGAATTTGCTCTTCCCCCATTTAATAGGTATCACGATTATTTTTACCATAAACATTCTCAGGACTTATTTGCATTAGTAGTGCGGGGTTGTCTATTGATTTAAACCCGTATTGTGCATAAAGCCCGTGTGCATCAGAAGTTGCTAATAAAAAGCGCCTGAGCCCTTGCAACTCAGGGTGCTCCACTATCGTTTTAATAAGTAACTTACTCAGACCATTACCTTGCAAATCTGGGGTAATAAATACATCGGCTAAATAGGCAAAGGTTGCTTTATCGGTAACTACTCGGGCAAATCCAACTTGCTCGTTATGAGCGCTGTAAACACCAAAGCACATTGAGTTATAAATAGCCGATTGCATCACGCTTTTAGGAATGCCTTTGGCCCAATAGCTATTAGCAATAAAGTTATAAATAACGTTAAAGTTAAGTTTGCTTTTGTCTGTGCTAATTGAGTAATCACTAGTGTTTGCGGTCATAAGTTAATAGTCTTTTTGATCAATGTTTTTATAAGCGTTTATATAACTTTTTCTATAAATAATCTTTAACGTTTTTTAGCTGTTTGTCGTGTACTTTTGAAAGCACTAACAATGAGCAAATAGCCCCAAATAACGCCAGTCCCATATCTGATTGGGTATCCCACACGTAACCTTGCGTGCCTAAAAACGCTTCTGCGTTTTCGCCGCTTAATACTGCAACCCACCATTCTATTAATTCGTAAAACGCGCTAAATGCTAAACATACCGAAATAACAAAGGTGATTAGCCAGCCTCGACCATTTACTACTTTTTTGCGCAGTAAAATTTCGCGTGCTAGTAGTGCAGGTACAAAGCCTTGAAAAAAGTGCCCTACTTTGTCGTAGTTATTACGCTCGCTACCAAATAGATTATCGAAAAAAGGGACTTCGGCGTAGGTGTAATGCCCGCCAATCATCAACACAATGCAATGCGCTAAAATAAATGTATATAAAATAGGAGTAAGTTTAAAGTGGCTATAGGTACTTGCTAGCAGCACTAAACCAATAATTGCGGGGATAACTTCAAGCAGCCATGTAAATTGATCTTTTGGGTTAATACCAGACCAAATTAATACAATAAAAAACAGGCTCAGCCATAAATACTTCATTTAGAATCCTTTTCTAAATTGATCAAATTTACGGCATTTTACGCCTTTGAAATAAACGACGCTACCTATAGTTTGTTTTTGCGGTAATGCGATTAAACAAAGTAGGGAAAAAGCGCTTAATTGTAGGCGCCCAACCACTTAAACCTTTGCCAATAATCACTTCGTCTTTTTTATTACTAATGGCACGAATCATTTTTGAAGCAGCTACGCTTACATCCATCCCATTTTCTATCGACTCTTCTGGTTTATTTTGCGCTATGCCTTGCTCGTTTAGTGAGTTATGCGCAATTGCTGTTTTAATAGAGCCAGGGCAAATTGTTAAGCAATGAATATTATGTTCCGCAACTTCTGCACGTAGGCAATCCATAAAACCAACCACCGCATATTTAGAACCCGAATAACCTGTTCTAAATTTTGAACCAACTTTACCCGCCACACTACTAATGGACACAATTGAACCACTGCGCCTTGTCACCATAGTAGGCAATACAGCTTTAGTAAGTGCAATTAAGCCAAAGTAATTAACCTCCATTAATTGGCGATACACGTTAAAGTCGTTTTCTAAAAATAAACTGCGCTGCGATACGCCGCCGTTATTAATTAAAATATCAATTGCAGGAAGCTCGTTCATTTTTGCTGTTACTGTACTCAGTACATGCTCTGGCTGGGCTAAGTCCAGAGGCACAACTAAGTGCCCTTCACCTTTAAGCGTTGCTTTTAAATCGTTTAGTTTATCTACATTGCGCGCCGATAAAATAACGCGCGCGCCAAGCTCGGCAAATTGTATAGCAAGCTCTTTACCAATACCTGACGATGCACCGGTGATCCACACTGTTTTATTATTATATTGCATGCGTTATTTGCCCTTTTATTGTTATTTATTAAGTTTTATTAAGTTACTTAGTAAAGTATTTTACGCCTTTGTAGGGCCTGCTATTGCGTTTATTTCATCTTCTAATGTTTTGTAAAAGCCCATTAAAAATAGTAGCTCAACAGTTACGTACAAAGGGCCAATAATTAAGCCAATTAGGTCATCTACAAATGCAGGTTTTTTACCTTCGTAATAGTGCCCAATAAACTGCAATACCCAGCCAAATACAAACACACCTACGCCAATACTCAACCAAGGCCAAAACGCCATTGCCGCAATAGGCTGAGCACCAACAAGGAGTAAAGTGAATATCACGGCCATAATAAAGCCAAGCGAAAAGCTCAGCATAAAATAATAAACAACCGACGCTAATACAAAAAGTTGTGCACCATCAATTACTAAACTACCAAGGGGGATTTGAATACGCGCAAGTAAACACAGCGCCGCAAATACAATCAGCGGAATACCAATAAAGTGCGTTAGTACATTACGTTTAGAACGATGATATAAACCATATTTACCAAGTTGCTGTTGAAGTGTTTTCATTGTTTTGCCTTTATTTTTATCTATAAAACTAACTTTAACAAAAGTAAGCACAGCAACAATGTCAGGTATCCGACACTTTGTAAATTAAACAAATGCAGAAACTATTTTACCTAGCTCATGCTCATCTTGCATATCCGCTCGCTCGCGCCCTTTTTGATACTCTTGTTCAAGCATTTTTTGAAGTTCCTCTATTTTAGAGGCAATTGTGCTAGGGTCTGCGCCCTCACTTTGCTGTTCTTTCATGAGATCTTCTATTGTTGCTTTTAGCTCGTCTATTTTGTTTTTGTTTACACCTAAGCGCTGATAAACCAACGTTTCTTGAGCACTTTCTAAAAACGTTGGTTCTTTAGGGGCTGAGGTAATGCCTTTAACATCATTTGTTTTTTCATTAGGGAGGGGATTAGTTGCCGCAACTTCGATTGGACCTGCCGCTTTATTTACTGTAGAAGAGTTATAATTACTATATTGATTTTTAAAGGTTATTGTAGTCATTAGCTCAAATCCATTGTTGCGTTACATTATCTGTAGCAATTTTGGTTCCAACTAAATAAAGCGGTCTCTATTTAAGCCTGTGTAGCACGAGCTTGTAGCTTTTGTTTATCTAAAACTGTTATGCGTTGATACCCCAAACTAATAGCTTGTAAGCTAACAAGCTGTTGCAGTATTTGATTAATAGTTTGGCGCGTTAGGTAGGTCATATCAGCAAGTTGCTGCTGAGATAAAACAAGTGGTGTTAAGTGCTCTGTATGTTCGCTAAGCATTAAAAGTCGATTGCATACTTTTTGCTCAGCACTAAGTAATGCGTGATCTTCCATTGAGGTAAACATTAGGCGTAACTTTTGTGCCAGCAATAAACCAAACTCTTGCCAATATTGTGGCTGATTGTTTAATAGCTGTTCAAGCTCGCGTTGGGGCACGTAAAAAAGCACAACATCAGTTTGTGCATATACATCATGAGTACGTAGGCCACCATCAAACAAGGTAACTTCGCCAAACCACAGTGATGAATCAATAAAGCTCAGTACGGCTTCTTTGCCTTCGTTACTTACGCCACTAATACGTACCACGCCGCTAAGTACTGCATAAATTCCATCGTGCTTATCACCTCGCAAAAATAATGATTGCTGAGCCTTTAGCGAGAGCGTTTTGCCCTGCGTTAATAAAAAGCTTTTTAAGTAAGCGCTACGGTTTTTAAACCAATGCCCTTGCTCTATAACGTTTTGCTGCTGTGGAGTCATTATTTACTGCATTTGCTTATTAAATGGCTGTTTTTCGATAACCAATTTTTTAGGGAAATTTAAATCGGTTGCTATAACAAAATCATCGTAAGGATCATTACCCGAAAACAACTCAGTTATTAATGTATCGTTTTTATAAACATTAACGGTTACACCACTGCCCATACCGCCTGAGTTAATAATATAATAATGATATTCGCCGTTACTAAAAAATAAAATACTCTCGCCAATACGCCCTACTTGCCTGTAGTAACTACCAAATGGTGCATCTGGTGTAGCTTCTTTTTCAAGCCCTATATCATTAACTCTACCAAATCGATAACTAAGCGATGAGTCATCTTTTGCAACACAAATAGAAAGCACTTTATCGGTAGGCTCTAACTTGTAGGCTGTATTTTCATCTGGGTTACGCATAACTTTATGCATTTTTGCGTTAATGTAGGCTGCTTCATTACTTTTACAATGTGTTGCCAGCATACCGACCACTAAAGCGGGTTCGTGTGTTTGAGCTGCTGAAGGCGTGTTTACTTTGAGATTAGAGGGTGAGTTACTTACATTATTATTTAGCTGAGGACTACCTTGAATTGCCATACTTTGGTCGTCACAACCAAACAGAGCAAACAAGAAGAAAGAATAAAAGCTCGCTAAAAATTTAATGCGCATAATAAAATCCATCTATGAGAGAGCCTTTAAAATAGCGATAAAACTAGCGACTCGCAACACCTTATGCGCAATACTTTATAAGTTTATTTTTAAACCATCTTCTGCAAAAACTACGTTACTTTTTAGTGATTTAATTAACGATTTTTTAAACAACTACTGGTTTTTAATGACCGATTCATAAAAACTGAGATAGAACCGCCGCTTGATGCGTTTTCATCAATTGCGTTGTACATAATCACTACATCGGCATTTTCGCTAAGTTAGCAAATGTACCTATTTTTTTGTTGAGTGACCAACGGCCGATTTATTAATTTTAGCTAGTATTAAAAGCTGATTTAAACACCTTATAAAAGTGTGTAAATAACTAAATTAATCAATAATTGGTTTTCTTATAATAAAATGTTGTTACAGCACTATTGCAAACGGTTTTTTATAACCAACTGTAATTTATAATTTAAATAAAATTAAATCCAAAAAACATACATTTTAAAAACAATTTAGTCTCATTTTATTAAAACAACAGTTGACCCTATTCAAAATATAAACTAGCATTTCTGGAAGCGCTTCCACAAATTCTAGTCAAACAGATCTTTCTGGAAGCGCTTCCACACATTTGACAATGTTTATAACTACACAATAACAGCCCCATACAAGCTGTTAATAATAATGATAAAAGCGCGAGGGAAACCGAATGTCCAACCATATTGTAAGAAAAACAAAGATAGCGACGAGCCTATCTCTGATTTTAGGTGCATCAATCTCTTTGCCTGTATATGCACAAGAAGCAAATACAGATGTTGAAGTAATCCAAGTTACTGGTTTTAAAAGCAGTATTAAAGAGTCGACTCGTTTAAAACGCGACGCCGCCGGTGTTGTAGATGCAATATCAGCTGAAGATATTGGTAAATTCCCAGATACCAACTTAGCCGAGTCGCTACAGCGTATTACGGGTGTGTCGATTGATCGCTCAAATGGTGAAGGCTCTAAAGTAACGGTTCGTGGTTTTGGCCCCGACTACAATATGGTAACCCTAAACGGGCGTACAATGCCGGCGGCATCTTTGCCTGCAGGCGGTGGTACACCCAGCTCTCGTGCATTTGACTTTGCAAACTTAGCGTCTGATAGCGTTAAATCGGTTGAAGTATATAAAACGGGTAAAGCTAGCATTGCATCAGGTGGTATTGGCGCAACAATTAATATTAATACGGCTCGCCCGCTCGACAATCCAGGCTTTGTTTCAAGCATTGGCGTAAAAGCATTACACGACTCAACAAACCGTGTTGGTGATGACATAACACCAGAGCTTTCGGGCTTAATTAGCTGGACCGACAGTGAAGCTAAATTTGGTGCCTCGTTAACTGCAAGCATGCAACAACGCGATAGCTCATCAACAGGTGCATTTGTAAATCAATGGAATACATCAGCTTTTGACGGCACAATCCCACAAGCTGCAGACGATATTGTTTTAACTAATGCACCCGCCGTTGGCCAGCTTTATTCAATGCCATCAGATTTGCGCTACACCATTGCCGACAGAGAACGTACTCGTACAAACGCGCAATTAACGCTGCAATACAGCCCTATTGACGATTTAACAGCCACGCTTGATTACACATATTCTAAGCAAGATTTATTCGAAGCCCGTGCTGAGCAATCAATTTGGATGGATAACTACAAAAGCGCGCTAACATTTGACGACAACACGGTAAAAACTCCTATTTATTACCGAGAAGAACGTCGCGATCAGCAAACACGCGATTTAGGTTTGGCGTTTCAAGAGTTAAACCAAGTTAATCAAAACGACTCGATTGGTTTAAACGTTGAGTACTATTTCAATTCAGAATTGAGCTTTATGTTTGATGCGCACAATTCAAAAGCCACTAGCAAACCAGATGCACCTTACGGCAGCTGGGTAAACGCAGGCTTAGGCGCAAACGTAGTTAACGCACAAGAAGTTGATTTTAGCCGCGAACTGCCATCAATGAGTATCGATTTTGATGATTGCCGCCGAGATAACCTAAATTGTAATAACACATTAGATGCCTCTGATGTGGGTACGTCTATTTTAGATTCTAACTTTGCTCGCCAAGAATCTGAAATAACAGAATTTAGAATCCATGGTAAATACGAAATTGAAAACGGTGCAATTGACTTTGGTATAGAGTCTCGCTCTATGGAAAGCCATTCACTGCAATCACTTACACGTAATACAATGGGTAACTGGGGTATAGAAAACCCAGGCGAACTACCTGATGGCTACCTAAACCCAACAAACTTTTTAGCTGAGTTTGACGACTACGATACATCGGGCTCGTTCAACCAAGGTTATACTGGCAGCGCATCTCAAATTGGTTACTGGGCAGGTGAAGAATACGGTTTTAACTTTGCAGCCGATGGCGCATTTGCAACAAACCGCACCATTGAAGAAGACATAACCGCTGCGTTTGTGCAATTTACTTACAATGGTTACATTGGCGATATGCCATACAACATTGTTATTGGCGCGCGCCAAGAGTCTACCGACATTACTTCAACGGCTAATATCGATTTACCTAACGCAGTAGCGTGGGAAGGTAATAACGACTTTAACGTTCGTTTTGGCTCGGCTAAAGAAGATTTCACGCTTAAATCTAGCTACGATCACTTTTTACCAAGCTTTGACTTTGACATAGAAGTAATTGAAAACGTAAAAGCGCGTTTTTCTTATAGCACGACAATTGCTCGCCCAACTTACGACAACTTAAGTTCAGCAGCGACTGTTGGTGTACCGGGTGCCCCTACTCTTTTAGCCGGTTCTTCACCAGCTACAGCGTCAACGGGTAACCCTGGTTTAGTGCCGCTAGAATCTGATAATATTGATGTATCGGCTGAGTGGTACTTTGCAGAAACAAGTTATGTGTCGGTAGGTTATTACACTAAAGACATCGAAAACTTTATTGGTTTAACCCCCATGACGCAAAACTACTACGGATTACGCGATGCAACAGCGGGTCCTCGTGCTCAAGCTGCCATTGCTGAGCTAGAATCTCGCGGACTTGCTCTAACCGATTCAAACTTATTTCAAATGGTTGCCGCAACAGAAAACAACGTTGATTTTGACTCTATGACCTACGAAGAGTTTGAAGCCGCTTACGATGTAATTGCTAACAGCGACGACCCATTACTAGAATTTACAGCGCAAGTACCTACCAACAATAAAAACGCGACAATTGATGGTTTCGAAATTGCCTTTCAGCACTTTTTTGGTGAAAGCGGTTTTGGTGTGCAAGCAAACTACACCACAGTTAATGGCGACATAGACTTTGATGTAAACGCTGACCCTACTACTACACAATTTGCACTAGTGGGTTTAAGCGATACAGCTAACTTTATTGCAATGTACGAAAACGATGATTTTCAAGCACGTATTGCTTACAACTGGCGTGATAAGTTTTTAAATAGCGCAGCTCGATACGTAAACGAGCCAGGCTTTACTGAAGAATATTATCAAATCGACTTTAATGTTGCGTACAACTACAGCGAACAACTATCGTTTTTTGTTGAAGGCCTTAACATTACTGAACAAAACAGCCGCGAACATGGCCGTACGTCAGTACAATTATGGAACCTACAACAGCTAGGTGCACGTTACAATATTGGTATGCGTTACAACTTCTAAAGGTAATACAAAGTAAAGCCGTTAGTTTTTACTAGCGGCTTTTTTGTATTTAAAACAGTATTAATGCTAGTTTAATTGTTATCAACTTTAGGGTGTTAACTCATGACCAAACCAATAACAAAAATAGTCGTTTTAGGTGGTGGTACTGCCGGCTGGCTAAGCGCAGGCTTATTAGCTGCCGAACACCCGCACCTTGATGTAACGTTAGTGGAGTCGGCAAACGTGCCTATATTGGGCGTCGGTGAAGGCACATGGCCGTCAATGCGTAATACCTTACAACGCATTGGCATTAAAGAAAGTGATTTTATAACCCAGTGCGACGCATCATTTAAGCAAGGTTCTAAATTTATAAATTGGCGCAACCTCAGCGAGGGAGAAAACTACTACCACCCTTTTATGAATCCACAAGGCTACGAGCACACTAATTTACACGCCAGTTGGCAACGCATTGCACCTGATCAAAAATTTGCCGACGTTGTTAATATGCAAAGCTTTGTATGCCAAGCAGCACTTGCACCAAAGCAATTACAAACACCCGAATATGCAGCGGTCACCAACTATGGCTATCATTTAGATGCGGGTAAATTTGCTGAACTTTTAAAAAATCACTGCGTTAAAAACCTAAACGTTACACATATTATTGACGATGTAACCGAGGTTATTAACGACGATCATGGCTATATTGCTTCATTAAAAACAAATAATAATGGCGATATAACAGGTGATTTATTTATAGATTGCTCAGGCTCTTGCGCTCGTTTAATTGGTGAGCATTTTAATAGTGAGTTTATAGCGCAAGATCATATTTTATTTAATAACAGCGCTGTTGCGGCGCAAATACCTAATGCACACATCAATCAACCAATTGCCTCTGCTACGCTATCTACAGCGCAGAGCAACGGCTGGATTTGGGATATAGCCCTACCAACGCGCCGTGGTACAGGTTATGTATTTAGTAGTAAATATCAAAGTGATGAAAGCGCAACAAATACTCTAAAAAGCTACATAGCCAAAAGCACCTGTGAGCAACAAGCTGAGCAACTTAACTACCGTGTATTAAAATTCAGCCCTGGTTACAGGCAACAATTTTGGATTAAAAACTGTGTTGCCGTGGGTATGTCAGCTGGCTTTTTAGAGCCACTTGAAGCGTCAGCTCTTGCTATGGTTGAACTTTCAATTAGCATGATAAGCGAGCAACTACCGCAAAACCGCACCCACATGAGCCAGCTTGCAAGTCGTTTTAACAGCCGCTTTAGCACTCGTTGGCAGCGCGTTATTGAATTCTTAAAACTTCATTATGTACTAAGCGAGCGCGACGACACTCCTTATTGGCAAGATATTAGTAATTTAAATACCGCGCCCGAGCGCCTGCAAAACTTACTTAAACTTTGGCAATTTCAGCCCCCTAGCCGCTTTGATTTTATTGAAAACGAAGAAGTGTTTTCATCAAGCAGTTACCAATACGTTTTATATGGCATGGGCTTTGATACACAAACAATCTCTGCACAAAATACATTTAACGACCCACGTGCTGGGGATTACTATTATCAGCAAAATCGCGAAAAAATAGCGCAGTGTTTAAATGGACTGCCAAGTAATCGCGCGCTTTTAAATCATCTTTTATCAAATAATGGGCAGCCACATAATGACTAAAACAAACGCTGTTAAAAACGTAGTAATTGCTGGAGGCGGCACTGCAGGTTGGATGGCCGCAGCGGCACTTGCTAAACTAGTTGGTAACAATATAAACATAACCCTTGTTGAATCTGACGATATTGGCACTGTGGGTGTTGGCGAAGCAACAATTCCGCCTATTCGTACATTTCATAAATTGCTGGGTATAAACGAGCAAGCATTTATGAAAGCCACTCAAGCAAGCTTTAAATTAGGTATTAGCTTTGAAAACTGGGGCGATGAAAACACGCATTATATTCACTCATTTGGCGCAACGGGCAAAGAATGTTGGGCGGGTGAATTTCATCACTTTTGGCTACAAGGCAAAGCTTTAGGAATAAACAACCCATTTGGCGATTACTGCTACGAGCTGCAAGCAGCTAAAGCCGGTAAATTTGCGTTTAATCAGCAAAACCCTATTAACTATGCCTACCATATGGATGCCACGCGTTACGCGCAGTTTTTACGTGAATTTTCAGAGCCATTAGGTGTAAAACGCATTGAAGGTAAAATACAAAAAGTAGTAAAAAACACTAAAACGGGCCATATAGAATCACTGATTTTAAATAATGGCGAGCACATTAACGGCGGCTTTTTTATTGATTGCACCGGCTTTAGAGGCTTATTAATAGAGCAAGCATTGCATACTGGCTACGAAGACTGGTCGCATTTACTACCGTGTAACAGCGCCATTGCGGTACAAACAAAATCAACCAGCGAGACCGTATTGCCACTTACCCGCTCTATTGCCCACAAAAGCGGCTGGCAATGGCGTATACCGCTGCAAAACCGTGTAGGCAACGGATTAGTTTATTGCAGCCAATATATGGATGACGAACAAGCCAAAGCGCTACTATTAAATAACATTGAAGGTGAGTCGCTTACAGAGCCCCGTATTATTAAATTTAAAACAGGGCGTCGCTTAAAAGGCTGGAACAAAAACTGCCTAGCGCTTGGCCTTGCTAGCGGTTTTGTAGAGCCACTTGAGTCCACCAGCATTCACTTAATTATGTCGGGTATTATTCGCTTTATGCGTTTATTTCCGTTTAATGGCATAACTAATCACGCCATTGACGAATACAACAAACAGCTTAAAAGCGAAATTGAAAATATTCGCGACTTTATTGTGCTGCACTACAAAGTAACTAATCGCGATGACAGTGAGTTTTGGCAACACTGTAGCGCCATGGAGGTGCCAAAAACACTTCAGCATAAAATTGATTTGTTTAAACAAACCGGCCGTGTGTTTTTAGACGATGGCGATATTTTTAGAGTCGATTCGTGGGTGCAAGTTATGCTTGGTCAAGGTATTGAGCCTAATCAACATCACTTAATAGCCAGCATGATGAGCGATGAAGAACTCACCCGTTTTTTACACGGTATTAAGCAACAAATAGAGCAGCGCGTAAGCCAATTACCATCTCATCATGAGTTTTTAAAACAATATTGCCCAGCATAAAAAAAGCCCTTATTAGGGCGTGTTGTTCTTTGGTGGTTGAATTTGCAGCAGTATGTTTGGTTTTTAGGCAAGGCAGAGCCTATGTAGTGTGGTTATTCCCCATAAATAGGCGATAACGTAGCATAAATGCCAAACATGCGCTGCCCGTAGGGTTCTGCCTAGGGGCAATTTACTCTTTGTTGATCGGTTTTTACTTAGCCCACTAGGTTACAAACCTCTCGCCGCGATTAAATTGCCCCTAGATTGAACAAATTTCAATCCACAAAGATCAACACGCCCTCAGGGCTTTGGGTACACACAACAACTTTTACGTTTTATTATTCACACTTAACCACGGCGCTTTCAGCGCCTTGTGGTTCAAAGCTAATATCTGCAACTGAAACGCTAAGCTCTCCTGCCGTTTTAATAATAAAAGGGCTGGTTACTCTGGCAAAATCAACGCCCTTTTTAGCAAAACACGTTAAATCAATACTCATGGTTTGCCATGTATTTAAATCCGCATTTTTAAGCTCACGGGTAATATCAAGCTCGCCGCCACAGCCTTGTTCGCACTTCATTGCAAGGTATGTTTGCGAGCTAGGTATTTGATTTACTTTATAGCTAAAGCTAAGGGCGGAATTTGCTTCAATGTAGGCCACTTTGTCTTCGGTAAAGTTACTATTAATTTCGATATAGCTGGGTGCAGTGCCATCAAAATTAAATTGCATCGCATCTTCTTGAATCGCTTTGTCTTCAGTGCGATAAGTAATGCCGCCAAGCTTTACACTGTTACTTGCTACTTGGTGCTGCTCGCTGTTTGAATTTAAAAACAAACGCCACGGTGTTTTAAAACTGCCATTAAATATAGATAACGGCGCAAGGTTACTAATATCAACACCTGAGTCTTCATTTAGATTATTGCTAAGCGTACTTTCATCTTTATACGTTAAGCCAAAGCCATAGGGTAATAATGGCGAGTAATCAGCATCGCCCTTATTTACTGCGGTTTGTAGTGGCGATTTAGGCCACGAGAACGACAATTTACCTTTAAAGTCATACTGTACCTTCCCATTTTCATCCGCTAATAAAACATCAGCAATGCCTTGTCCTTCAGTGCCAGGAAGCCATGCTGCTACAAATGCATCTGACGCGTTTAGCTCGCTGTTAACCCACATTGGTCTGCCTGATATAAACACCGATACCACCGCAATACCTTGCTGCTTTAATGTTTTTAATATTTTAAGAGAGCGTTTATTGTTACGTTCAAACTCAAGGTTGTCTTTATCGCCATGTCCTTCTGCGTATGGTTCTTCACCAAATACAACAATGGCTACATCGGGTTTGGTATTAAATTCACCCGCTGGGCTTAAAATAGCGTTACCGCCAGCAGCCTCTATTTGCGTTTTTAGCCCCGCATAAATAGACGTTGCCCCAGGGAAATCTGCATTTTGATTATTAGTTCCCTGCCACGTAATGCTCCAACCGCCCGATTGCTTGCCTATGTTATCGGCCGCATCGCCTGCAATCAGTATGTTGCTTGATGGGTTAAGCGGTAATAAATGGTTGTTGTTTTTAAGCAGTACTAGCGACTCTTGTACCGCTTGGCGGGCAATATCGCGATGTGCTGGCGCACCTATTAGTTTTAATTTACCTGAATATTTTCGATTTGCGGGGCTTGGTTTATCAAATAAACCCGCGCGTAATTTAACGCGTAAAATACGTTCTACGGCGTCATCTATTCGCGCCATTGTTATTGTGCCCACTTTTACTTGTTTAATTGTATTTTCATAAAGTGGTTTCCAAGCACCCGTTGGCACCATAAAAATATCAAGCCCCGCATTAACAGCTTGCGGGCAACTTTCATTTGTACAGCCTGCAACTTGTCCGTGTCCGTTCCAATCTCCTACAACAAAGCCATCAAAACCCATTTTTGTTTTTAATACATCGGTAAGTAAGTATTTGTTGCCGTGATTTTTTTTACCATTCCAGCTATTAAACGATGCCATAACCGACTGACTACCTGCTGTTAAGCCACCTATATAACCTTGCGCATGAATGTTATATAACACCTCTTCGCTGTCAATATTATCGCCTTGATCGTCACCATCTACTGTCCCGCCATCGCCTAAAAAGTGCTTAACGGTACTAATTACGCGTTTATCACTTAAAAAGTCCTCATCGGCTCTGCCTTGCAATCCGTTTACAATTGAGGCTGAATACTCACGTACAATTGCAGGGTCTTCTGAGTAGCCTTCGTACGTTCTGCCCCATCGGTCGTCGCGCACAACCGCAACAGTCGGTGCAAACACCCAATCTATGCCTGTTGCCATTACCTCTATTGCAGTAGCTGCTGCAATTCGCTCAATTAATGCGGGGTTATTAGCAGCACCTAAACCAATATTGTGCGGGAATAACGTCGCCCCAATCACATTATTATGGCCATGTACGGCATCGGTGCCCCACATGGTCGGAATTTTACTGCCATCAATTGAGTCATCAACTGATGCCTGATACATGCTTTCAGCAAGCGTTATCCAATCTGCAGGCGTTGCATGCTTATTAGCATTCGGGAATGAGCCACCGCCATTTAAATACGAACCAAAACCGTATTTGCGCATATCTTCAACACTAATATCGCGAATTTCAGGTTGGATCATCTGCGCTACTTTTTGCTCAAGCGTCATTGTTTTTAAATACTGTGCAATTGTATTTTCAATTTCGGGCGTTTTAACTACCTTGCTTTTAAGCGTTGGCCAAAGTGATAAATCACCTTGCTCATGCTCAGCCTTTTTGGCTACGGCGCCTTGGCTATTATTTGCGTTAATCTCTTGTTTATTACACCCACTTAAAACGCACAATCCTCCTATTAAAATGGGAAGCATGTGTAACCTGTTAGTGTTTAAGCTTTTTTTCATTTTTATAGCCCTGTGTTGTGTCAGTGTGATTTTGTGAGCGCCCATTTGTTATTTAAATTTAACTATTGACCTGTTTAACAATAGCCACTAACCTAAATATGGAAGCGCTTCCTTAAAGTTATTAAATACCATACTTAGTGATTAATCAAATTAAATATGGAAGCGCTTCCAATAATGAATTTAATATACGCTCTATACAAAGCAAACTTTACCAAAAAAGAAGCAGAGGTTTTCTCTTAATGAAACAATTATCTTTACCTAGTGGCTCACCACTTTTAGCCAAAAATTTTACTTATGGTGTAGCTACGGCCTCATTTCAAATTGAAGGCGGCGCAGCTGATCGCCTGCCATGTATTTGGGATACCTTTTGCAGTAAAGAAGGAAAAATAGTCGACAATTCAAATGGCGATGTAGCCTGCGAGCACTACACTCGCTGGAAAGACGATATAAACTTAATTGAATCATTAGGTGTAGACGCTTACAGACTTTCGATTTCGTGGCCGCGTGTAATGACTAAAAGCGGTCACTTAAACCCGACAGGCGTTAAGTTTTATACCGACATTTTAGATGAATTAAAACGTCGTAACATTAAAGCTTTTGTAACGCTGTACCACTGGGATTTACCACAACATATTGAAGACGAAGGTGGCTGGCTTAACCGTAACACCGCTTACGAATTTGCACATTACACAGATTTAATTACCAAAGCTTTTGGGGAACGTGTGCACTCTTACGCCACCTTAAACGAGCCTTTTTGCAGCTCTTACTTAGGTTACGAAATAGGCGTACATGCACCTGGCATAGTAGGTCGCGAATTTGGTCGTAAAGCCGCGCACCACTTATTACTGGGTCACGGTTTGGCTATGCAAGTACTTGCTAAAAATAGCCCAAATACGCTAAACGGTATTGTACTTAACTTTACGCCTTGTTACTCAGTTACCCAAAGTGAAGACGATTTAAAAGCCACTGCATTTGCTGATGACTATATAAACCAATGGTACATGCAGCCTGTAATGCAAGGTAAATACCCTGATATTATTAAGCAATTACCTAAAGCCCACCGCCCAGATATTTTAGATGGCGACATGGAAATAATTGCTCAACCGCTAGATTACCTAGGGGTTAACTTTTACACCCGCATGCATTATCAAGCAAGCGAAACCGACTTTTACCATGAGCTGCCACATAAAGCGCCAATGACCGATATAGGCTGGGAAATTTATCCTAAAGCGCTGACAGAATTACTTGTATCGTTGAACGAAAAGTACACCCTACCGCCTATTTATATTACCGAAAACGGCGCAGCCATGGCTGACGAATTTAAAGACGGTGAAATCAAAGATAACGACCGTATTGAATATTACCACGAGCATTTAAATGCCCTGCATAACGCAACCGAGCAAGGCGTAAAAGTAGATGGTTACTTTGCGTGGAGCCTAATGGATAACTTTGAATGGGCAGAGGGATATTTAAAGCGCTTTGGAATAGTACACGTAGACTACAACACACAAAAACGAACTGTTAAAGCCAGCGGTAAAGCGTACAGTAACCTAATAACTAGCCGATAATTTATCGGCTTATAACAATAAGAACACACACTGTGAACAAACTCCCTTTATACGAAAAAGTCGGTTACGCCATGGGCGATGCCGGCGCTAACTTAGTATGGCGCGGCGCGCTTGCTTATTTAGCGGTATTTTACACCGATACATTTGGCATATCGGCAGCCGCCGCTGCCATGTTATTTTTGGTGGTAAGGCTATCAGATGGCGTAACCGATATTATTATGGGTATGATTGCCGACAGAACGCAGTCGCGCTTTGGTAAATTTCGCCCATGGATACTCTACTCGGCACCATTTTTGGGCTTGTTTATGGTGTTGTGTTTTACTACACCCGACTTTAGCACCACCAACAAACTTATTTATGCCTACGTAACTTATATAGGTTTAACGCTTGCTTACACCGTAAGTAACGTGCCCTACTCGGCACTTATGGGCGTAATGACACCAGACGATACAGAGCGCACAAAGCTCTCTGGTTTTAGGTTTGCAGGTGCGTTTACTGGTGGCTTATTGGTTATGGGTTTTTTACCTGAGCTAGTAGCTTTTTTTGGTGGCGGCGACGATGCCAAAGGCTATCAGCTTACTATGTACCTATTTGCCAGCTTACTTATTATTTTAATGATTATAACGTTTGCGACCACCAAAGAGCGTGTAACACCGCACGCCTCAAATGAAGGCAATTTAAAATCAGAGTTGTTTGATTTAACCAAAAGCCTGCCATTTATAATCCTACCTTTGCTTGCTACCACCCTGTTTTTTTATTACCGCGATTTATACAGCGGCGTATTTTTTGCCCTTGTTATGACTGCAATGACATTCGTTATTAAAAAATTGCTCAATAAAGATAAACAAAGCTTAACGGGATCACAGCGCGACATGGTTGATCTTCTGACCAACAAACCTTGGTTAGTATTACTCGGCATTGGTTTTTTAACCATGATGTTTAATGGCATAAAATACGGTGTAATTGCGTACTACTTTAAGTACCACGTAGCCAATGAACTCATGGCTGGGCAATACTTTATTGCTTTATTGGTTGTATCTATATTAGGCGCACTTGCCACAGGTAAACTGGCCGAAATTATGGGTAAACGAAACCTATTTATAGCATCATTAATGCTAAGCGGCATACTCACTACTGCATTTTACTGGGTACCTAGTGATAACCTGGTTGCTGTATTTACCTTTGGTTGCGCTGCTGAATTTTTTGCCGCGATGATGCCAACATTATTTTTTAGTATGCTTGGTGATTCAGCCGATTATTCAGAGTGGAAAAACAAACGTCGCGCTACAGGCCTTATTTATTCTGCGGGTACATTTGTACAAAAAACCGGTGGTGGTTTTGCAGGTGCATTAGTATTAGTGGTACTTGCAGGCTACGGCTATAACGGTATGGATGAGCTAACAATTACACAAGCCCTACCTGGTATGCAGCTACTTATGAGCTGGATACCTGCCGCATTTGCTTTTTTAGGCGCCGCATTGATGCTTATTTATCCGCTTACCTCAGCGATGACGCAAAAAATAACAGAAGACTTAGCAATTAGACGCAGTAATGTGTAAATTAACTTTTAATGACCCTTCGCATTTTATATTTTTTATAAAGCGCGAGTAAAAATACATATAAGCTAGGACATCAATGGCGACAATTTATCAAGTATCAGAAATGGCAGGTGTGTCTTTATCAACTGTTTCAAGGGTACTTAACGACAACGACTACGTAAGCAAAAAAACGAAAAAAAAGGTATTAGAAGCAATGAAAGAGCTAGGCTATCAGCCAAGTTCTATTGCTCGCTCTTTGGCGTCTAGCACTACAAACAGCGTCGGTATTTTAGTTTCTGAGTTGGATGGTCCGTTTTTTGGTCAAATGATGTCAGCCATTGAAGAGCACCTTCGTATTGCGGGTAAACACGTTATTATTACCCCTGGGCACAGTGACGAGAAAAAAGAAAAAAGCGGCTTTGAATTTTTAATAGGCCGTAATTGCGACGCTATTATTGCCCACGTAGAAGCGGTATCAAACGAGTACCTAATTGAGTTAAGTAAAGGCAAAACCCCTATTTACTTAATGAGCCGCTACGTTAAAGAAATTGAAGAAAACTGCATTAGCCTCGACAACGTAATGGGCGGCTACTTAGCCACTAAAGCCATGATCAACAAAGGTCATAAAAACATTGCTTACATAGCAGGCCCGCAGTTTAAAGAAGATGCGTCAAACCGTTTAAAAGGCCACAAAAAAGCCCTAGCAGAATACAACCTAACCTTTGACGAAAACTTATTTTACATAGGCGACTTTAAAGAAACCGGCGGCAGCGATGGTTTAAGGCATTTTATTCAAAATAAAGCGCAAATAACCGCCCTTGTATGTGCCAATGACGAAATGGCATCGGGTGCTATGAAATACGCCCGCGAACACGGTTTTAACCTACCAAAAGATTTAGCCATTATTGGGTTCGATAATGTAATTTTTACCAATTACCTCTACCCAACACTGACTACAATAGATAACCCAGTTCCCGAAATGGGCCGAGCTGCGGCTAACTTAGTACTTAAAGACATTTATAAAAAAAGCGGCATAACAGTAAAGCACGTGTTTCAGCCAAAGCTTATTTTAAGAGACTCTACACCGGATATTAATTAACTTTAAACCTAATTTAAATCTAGTTTAAATCTAAGTTATGTAATTCATTACGCACCCACTGCGTATTTAAATATTGCTCTACGTGCTGCTGCGCAAACTTTAAAAAGTGACGTGCAGCATGCGATATGTGCCTGTCTGCTTGCATTACAAAAAACTCTATTCAGACATAAATGCTCACAAATATAAAACAATATCCACATGAAAAAACTACAATAAAAAGCATAATAGTTCCGATAATTTACCAAAGTGATCGTTTTAAAGTTTATTTATATTGTTTAATAAAAAATCACTTTACTTATTTTTAATTTGGCTCTAAATTCGCGCAAATTTTATTATTAAAGTAACCTCTAAAACTCTAAAACAGTGGTTATTTACCTTGATGAGTCGATAAACACACATGGCCGAATCAGCCGCCACAAGCACCTCTAACAACCCTTTAGCACCCGTTATCGGGCTGTCATTTTTTGCTATTGCATCAGGCTTTTTAATGAGCCTTATTCCGCTGTCGTTACCTGCATTTAAACTTGATGAAAACCTAGCGCCTTGGCTTGCGAGCATTTTTTACTTTGGCTTACTTATTGGCGCCACCACAATAGAGCGCATTGTGGTAAAAATGGGTCATCGCTTGGCCTTTATATTATTTTTAAGCTTATTAATAGTAAGTGTGCTTGCACAACTTGCACTACCAAATACCGTTAACTGGTTAATTGCACGATTTGTAGCAGGTGTTGCTGTTGCCGGTGTGTTTGTCGTTGTTGAGTCTTGGTTATTAATGACCAACACAGCAAAGTCGCGTGCTAAACGTTTGGGTTTATACATGACCTCACTTTATGGGGGCAGCGCGGTTGGTCAACTTGCTATAGGGCCGCTTGGCACCGAAGGTTCAACGCCTTATTTATTTGTAGCCTCGTTATTATTTTTAGCTATTTTGGCGCCTTTATTAATAACTAAAGGTCAGCCCGAAAAACAGCACCTTGAAAAACTACCACTAAGAGAAATAAAAACATTAAGCCACCCAGCTATGCTCGGATGCTTAGCATCGGGCTTATTACTGGGCCCTATTTACGGCTTAATGCCGGTGTATATTTCAGCACAAGCTGATCAAGTTCAGTACACAGGGACACTTATGGCGGTTATTATTTTAGGCGGCATGGTCGTGCAGCCGCTCGTGAGTTACTTATCTACTCGGCTTGAAAAAAGCTTATTGATGGGTATGTTTTGTTTAGTAGGCGCAGCCGGTGCTGTGGGTATACTACAAGCAAACACTTTAGCAGGATTAATAGTAAGCTACTTAATACTAGGCGCATGCAGCTTTGCACTTTACCCGATTGCTATAACACTTGCGTGCGACTCCCTGCCAATGGCAAAAATAGTATCTGCAACTGAGGTAATGCTTTTGAGTTACAGTATTGGTTCGGTATTTGGCCCTATGCTTGCTGCAAATTTATCTGATGCCCCCAACGGTATTGTGTTTTATTTAGCAGGCTGTTTAATCACTACCTGTATTTATATGTTTATTAAAAGCATTAAAAATATACGCGCGGGTAAAACCCCAGTTGCAGGCTAATTTTTAGCTTAAATACACACTTGTTCATTAACGGATTTTAGCTGTTAAACATCTTGATTTAACAGCTAAAACTATTATTTAGCAGTGAGTTTTTTATGTGGGCTCAAAAAAAACATCTTTTTCCACCCTTGGTTTTGCGTTGTAAAAAGCCACGGCATAGGCACTAACGATAAAATAGAATAATGCACATGAGGCTGTTTTCCTGCGGCATTTCCGGTATCGCCCAGTAAGCCAATTTGACTGTTTATACTTACTACATCACCTGTACTTACCGAGTAGTCATTTAAATGTGCAAAATAATGCACGCGCCATTTAGGCCCAAGCACCGCAACCACCTTACCACCACGGGTTAACTCACCTGCAAATATAACAATACCGCTTGTTGAGGCAACTACGGGAGTATTTTTTGTGCCAAAAATATCAATTCCTTTGTGCACACCCGACCTACCCCAAGGCTCGTACCAAAACGTGTTATGGTTCCAATCTTTACTTGTGGCACCTTGTACCGGAATCATTATTTTTTCGGGAATTAGTAAGCCTATAATTAGTAAAGTAGCTATTCCAATTGCAATCCACTTAAGTACTTTCACTTTTCTATCCTTGATATTTAAATAACTTATACTGGTAAATTATTAGCCATAATAACTGAACTCATCATGAGTCGTATTTATGGTTTTATTTATGAAGTTTTATTTGAATGAAATACCCGACTAACATGTACTAAGCTGATCAATTTCAAAACAGGTTTTATAAGCAATTGAGCACTGCCCGCTATAAACAGCCATGTGCCACTTTCTATTAGTGAATCATTTAAAAAGAAAAAACTGCCAATTAAAAACCACACAGCAATCAAAAAATCGTTAAACGCTCCCAGCGCTTCATATCGTCGCTGGATGGTAATATGCTCTTGTCCTAAATCTAAAATAAACTGATTACTGGGGTCCATAAGTACTGCTCACTCTTTTATTTCATAATTTAAAAAGCTTGTTTTCACAAGCTAAGCCGCACCATACAATAACAAAATTTACGCAATAAAAAACGCTGGCCAATGCGAATCAGCCAACGTTTTTATTGTTTGTTCAATACTTAACTAATCGTTTATTTTTTCTCTTTTTCTAACCGCTTTTTAAGGCTTAATGCAGCATCGGCGGCTAATAAACGCATAAATTCAGAGCCATTACTTTGCTCGCCTTGGCCTGCGCCTATTACAATTTCAGGCACTAAACGGCTATTACCTAGGCTTGTAAATAAAGCGGTTTGAATTTTAACTTCTGCTTTTAGCGTTTCATCAAATACATACTTTGGATCAAGTGCAGCAGACTTAGCTCTTAAACGAGCCTCAGCTAAAACGTCCATACCTAATGCTTCTAAACGTTGTTGCTTTAAAATCTCTTCTTGCTCTTTTGCAAGCTCCGCTTTTACAGCCACTCGTTGCTGGGCAGAAATAATAGCATTTGCCTTAATTCGTTCAGCATCAATTTGCTCTTTGATTTTTAGCTTTTCAGATTCAGCACGTTGCTTAGCAATTGCTTGCTCACCTAAAGCCACTTCAGTACGCGCTTGTTGCTCTGCTTTTTTAAGGTTTTGACGCGCTAGCGCTTCATCAGCAGCAGCTTGCTTTTGGGCTTCAAGGCGAGCATTTACTTTGCTTTCGTAGTCAATATCAATAATGCTGGCATCAACTACTGTAATACCGTAAGCGCCTAAAATAGGTGCGTTACGCAGCGTATTACCCTCATCATCCATTTTAATATTAATAGTGACACGTTGCTGTTTACTTAAATTACCTAAATCGTCAGATTTATCGCGCTCACCCGTACTAATAATTTGTTCAGTAACAAAAATACCGTTGGTTAATTGATCAGCAAAATCTTGGCTTAATTGACCATTACCACCAGAGTAATGTTGCTCTACCGACATCATTCGCGCCGACGCTTTTACATTTTCGGTGGTTGCACGCATTAATAAATTAGATATTAATGTTTCTTGTGAACCAAACTCTTCGTGTATTTTAAGTAAACCACGTAGAGCACCCGACTCTGCTGCAGGTACATTGCCTGGTAATCTAAAACGAGAAACACCTCGTGCTCCACCTGTTGTGGTATCTAAAAATCGAATTGGTATTAGCGGTACAATTGCGCTTGCTGTTGCACCGGCATCGCCCGTAAAGTTAATCGAAATTACTTTTTTATAAGCAGATGTACTACCAAATGCTTTTAAGTAAGGGCCGGCTTGATTTATTACGGTTAAGTTACCTGTAAAAGCCGATTGATGTACTAAACGTTCATCTGCTTCATTCCACGAAACAACTTGCGATGTAAGGGTTGCTATCACGACCAATACAACAACAATTGATGACACTATAATTACATTACGACGACCAAATCGACTCATAAATGAGTCACTTTTTACTGCTGGGACTGCTTTTTCGCTATCCATTTTTATTACTCTCCATGTTTAATTTCTTTTTAACAAAGTAAATAATTTCCTGTTCACTCAAATGTGCGCAAAAGCTACCAGAGCGATGTAACTCAACAAATGTTGCAAGGATTTCTTCTTTACCTTTAGCTGTTTTATCTTGGTTTTCTTGTGTTTGATTTTTTTCTGTTAGTTGAGTGATTAGTTCATCAACTATCGTGTCTTTATCAAACAGTACGTTGTATTCCTTGGATTTTCTTACCCGACTTTTATGTACGTTGCTGTAAATTACATAAAGTGCAACGCATAAAATAATAACAAGTAAACTTAACCCTATAATATAAAAAATCATAAGCTCTACTTAAATTAGTTTAAATACTTAATGAGCAATAACAATTGTAAGCATCGCTTAACAAATGTTAACCCAGTAATTTTACAGTAAACCCGAGTAAAAAACAGATTAAAAATAAAGTTCATCAGGTATACAGTTATAACCGCACATAAAAGTAAGCTTTTTCAAACAAAAAAATGCCAGTCAGTTATTAACTGACTGGCACTAAGCTAATATTTATTAAAGTGCTTTTTAAATTATTCGCATTGCACCCAGTCAACACCATTTTCACCGCACTCATGCAGCATTGTTCCATCTTCTCGGCGGGTATCTCTAAACCATTTCCCTTCAATTGTTTTAATAATACGTACGTTGTCTGTGGTTTTGTATTTACGCCAAAAGCTAGCATCAATAGATGTTTCGTCATCAAACTTATAGGGCATAGCAGCGAGTACGGTCACTAAATCTTGAGTTTCTAAGTCAGAAGCTTTGTCTTTAACATTTACCCAATTAGATAATGTTTGAAAGTCGGCATTTTCCTCTCTAAAGGCAAAGTCAGTTTGGTAAAACGATCCTGACTCAGTATAGCTAATGCTAAAACCTCGCTCGAACGGTGTATCTAAATTAGCACTAACGCATTCATCAGCTGTAGAAAAGTTAACCGATGGGCTTGTATTATCAACGCCATAAAGCACATTGCTTTGCTCAAAACTAACGTTCTCAATGCTAGAGCATCGGTAAGTACGATCGGCGTTAATGTAAACATTGTCTCTAACTGTTAATTTTCCATTTAACGATTCTTCGCCCCAAGGTGTATCTGTTGAATCCAATCGAGATAAAATAACGTCAATTTTGTCGAGTTCGTCTGTATTTTGAAGCTTTACTTGCTCATAAATAAGTTCAGCGCCTGCAAAAATAACTTTATCGCGGTACCATGCATTTTCAAATCCATACTCTGCATCTTTTGCTGTGTCTTGGTAAATCACTGCTCTTACTTCTTCTGCATCAGGATACTGAGCATCTAGCTTTTGCTTGAATTTATAGGCCGCTTTTAGTCCCTTAACAATTGCTTGTGCTCTGTCGTAAGCGTCGCTGTCGTTAGTAGCGATAAAATCTGAGTAAATTTGCTCTGTCGACAAATTATAATGCGCAACCAAGTTTTGCATAACATTTGTTATTTCGCTTTGAAGGTTTGCAAGTAGTTCAGTATTTTCTTTAAGTGCATCACAACTTAAATTATTGTTACCACTTTTTTGTAATTGAAGGCTCAACTGCTCCCAAATAACGGTTGTTAAAGGTGATATATTTCGAATATCTTCATCAGTCAAAGCCTCAATTGAGGGTGGAAATGACATTTGATACGCTTGTGTTACCTCTCCTAAGTCCTCGTCAATTGCGCCAACCGGTACATCAACGTACATAGTTGAATACGGCACACACAGCGCCTGCTCTTCTGTAAAATTAAAACTATAATTACCCGATTCTTCAGAGACTACAGAAGGTTCTGATTGCTCATCAAAAATACCATCGCCATCAATATCCAGCCATACTATTGCACCAGATACATAACCATCTATGACCTTTCCAGTAAGAGAGATAGTGTTAACTTCTACGGGATCTACTTTTACGGGATCTGGCTTAGCTACAACTGGCTCTACAACGGCCGCTTTATCACCGCCACCACATCCAACAAGGCCTAGCGTAAACGCTAATGAAATAGCTAACTGACTTTTTTTAAAAAACATACAAAGACTTCCTTTTTTGCACTTTAATTATTATTAAAAATCATATTGTTATAAATTAAATAAGTTACTTTAATACAAAATAAGTAATGCCAATCTGCTTATCTATGGGTTCTAGTTAACGTTAAGAAATTATGCTAGAACGAGGCAAAAATTTTTGTATCTAGTTGTTTTAAATAAAATTTTAACGACGTTATAGTGCAATTTAATTTGTTAAATTACTCAAAGATTTATGTAGGTTGGTATAAATTTAAACAACAGAAATTTATTGAATTTTTATGGGGGGATGGCAACAAGTTAACATGCCCTGTACCTATATAGTGACACAGCATGTTATATTTAGCTCTTACATTTGTTAATTAAATATAACAAATGCCAGCTATTCTTAACTAATATGGACTACAGGCACCCAATCTAAAGGGCTTGAGTGATAGGCAGTATTTTGTAAATGAATGTGTATTATACATAGGTTGGTTTAGAGCCATTCGAAAACTCTAAAGCAATTATATAAGCAAACCATTAGCATTTTTGATTTGCTCTTAAAATTGAAAAGCCACCTAACTAAGGTGGCTTATGTTTATTGCATTGTGTTTTTAAAGTGCCTAACTATCGTTTTCTTCACGTTTATAAATATATGTTTGTTGGGTTTTAAAGCCAAAACCAATTGGTTCAGCGCCATTTACTAGCTTAACTTTTCCACCTTCAACATTTAAATTTGGCCCAAGTATTTCAATAGCTTTTATCGGCTTATCAGAACCTTTAACCCCAGGGCCTATTAAATAAAACTGACTAACTTGCGTTACATCCGTTGCATCATCCCAATCGCACTTACCATCCGCATCATTATCTGCACACGACGGGCCTTCCCCAAAAAATAGTTTCGGTGTATCTGGTACATCATTACTTGTTGCAAATTTCACATCGTCATAAACCTTCGTTCCATAATGCAAATGAAAGGCGTAAAGCGAACCACCACCACCCGTTAACGAACATTGGTTTTGTGTTGATGATGAAGATGCAGGCGTAAAGGAAGTAAAGTAAGCAACCCCACCAACGACCGTTGCTGCAGCAAGGGACTTTTCGCCCGTCCCTAATTCGTATCGCCACCCTTTAAATTCGGCTAACTTAACTTCAAGATTAACAAATTTATCTACGTCATCAAGTGCATTACCAAATGGGTCTTCATTCATTTTCATTAAATCATCTGGCACTATTGGGGCTGGAAATTCAGTAAATATTTTTGTTAGGGTGTTTTCATCACGGATCATATACAACTGATCTTGCTCATTAGTAGCAAGTGGGTTTGAACGATTTCCGCTACCTATAACTATTGCGTCGTACGGGGTATCTAAACGGGTGGTGATCATTTCACCACCATAATTGGTTTTAGTAACTTTACTAAACAGCGTTCTAGCAACTAATGGTTTGTAAAAAAAACGTCTGTCTTGCGACGCTAATGTACTGCCAAGCTCCGCAAGTTTAAAATGGGTAATATCACCTTCATCTTCACTAGGAATATCTACTCGCCAAATATTACCGCCAGTATCGGTTGCATAAATTCGGTCGATATACCCGTCGTAATCTGAGTCAAGCGTAGTTACATCCGCTGCAATACTGTGCTCTCCGGTAAAACCATGTTCATCTGGAGTCAGCGCCCATACCTTTTCGCCAGTTTTAGCATTAACAATGTAGATACCTAGTCCGGTTTCATCTGTTGTTCTAATCGCATTATCTTTGTTTGTATCGTAGCCTGCGCCAAATATTAGCAGTGGATCCTCACCAAAGGCTTTAATGTATGCAATTTGAGGCTTAGACCATGTTTGCGCTAAGTATTTAAATTCTTCTGAGCCACCAACAATAGGCTTATTCCATAATTTTTTAGGTTTTTTTGGGTCACTTATATCAAGCGCGTAGTAATTTTTACCGCCTCGGCGCATACCTGCAAATGCCCACACTTCATCACCATCACTTGCTCTAATAACACCATCGTTTAACCCTTCGCTATTTGAGCCTTTATTATTAAAGAACACACTTATAGGCCCATCCATGCCATACACTTTTGTATTTGCAAGATTACTACGCAAAGCAGGAATGTTTTTTAATAAGGCAGCAGGTGTAAAAGCCCACTTTTCTTCAACAGTATCGCCTTTGTCTTCAAACATATGTAAAAAGCCGGCATTAGTACCAACAAGTATGTGAATACTTCCATCGCCGTAATCTATTGATACTGGCTTTGAATGCAAAGGGTCACCAAAAATATTGATTCGCTGATCTACTGATGAGTCATCACCATCTTCATTATCAACATCAACCCCTCGTGCCCAGCTAATATCACTCTCCTGTAAAGTTAGCCCAATATTAGGAATCAAATCAGGGGCAAGATCGGTAACTGTACCTGTCGCTAAATTTAAAATGGTTTGTACTTTATCAAAAGTAAAATCAATAATACTGCCCGTTTTATCTATGTAGATTTTACGGCTATCAGGGTCTAAAGTTGATAAAAGTAAATTTACGCCACCCTGGGCTACTAAATTCCCATCTGCAGGCTTATTAGTTGGCAGCCAAAAAGTTCGCGCTTTCTCATCAATTAACCCATTTTCATCAAGGGCTATTTTATCAGTTGAATCGACTATATTTGCGCCTGACACTTTTAGCTTTTTTAAATTTCCGCTCCAACGTGCGCCTGTTTCTGGGTAAAACATCGCAAAGTAAATTGACTCTCGGCTACGTGTTTGGTCAACATTATTACTTGCTACCGTAGGAGATGAAAAACTATCGTTAACTTCGCGTATTTTCGATATTGTATTATTAAGCGCTTCAGAAAGTTCAGTCGATGTATCGGCATGTAAGTACTCGCCGCCGCCCAATAAAGCGGTTTTTTCTAATAACTTTTTACCATTTGTGCTCATGCCACTACCAAAACCGATAGTAAAAACTCGCCCCGTATCGGCAACCTCTGGCGTAGTCTCGTACAAGTCAACTTCAACATCTCTTGTACCGTGTATTATTTGAGCTAAAGCGGCTAAATAGCTGCCACTTGTTTTAGCTGGGTTTGAGCCAAAAGTAGATTTGTATAATGCTTTTATATCTGAGTCTGACTGATTATCGTTGTAGGGATCACCGTCGGTCATTAAAATCACATTAATAGAGTTGTCACAGCGCTCATCAGAACCTTGAACAGCTTTAAAGGGCGAGATGTATTTAGAATCATAGCCGTCATATCGATTCCCTGTTTCGGCAGAGTAATCCCTATCACCTTTATTTCGACCATAATCAACATACCAACCTCTTAGGTATCGATAAGCCTCCCACAGAGTCTCAGCTAAAGGCGTGCTTCCACCCGCACTTAATTTTTCGATTTTATCCGTGATAGTATCGTGATCGGTCCCAACATCTGATAAAACATATCCACCATATGAACTATAAAAACGCATTAAACCAAAATCAATCGAGCTGTTATCACTTACTAATTGGGTCATCGCGCTTATACCAGCATCGATTTTTCTAGGTCCACCATTAGGCAACTTAGTCTTCATACTTCCTGAAGTATCAAAAATAATAAGCACACGAGGGTTTTCGTCGGTTTCAACATTATGGTTTACGTATAGTTCTATATCTTCGGCAAATACAGAAACGCTAATACCTACCCCGAATAACAAGGCAGCTATTTTTTTTAGTTTAAATTGCATTTTTAAATCCCTTTATTTGCGCTTTTTATTTTTATTGCGCAAGTTAATAACTACTCTATTCCCTGTTTAATTTTTAGTAATATTGAGGTGGGACTAAAAATAAAACGAAAGTCATATCTAGCTATTCATCACAAAACAGTGATTAGCATCCACGTGGCGTCAATGCTATAAAATATATATTACTTCGATTTTTAAATAAAAACAACAGCTTAAATAAAATAATCCCGTTTTACTGCACAGTTGAATCATGCTAAAAAACTATATTTTTACCTATGTTTCTATATTTATAGATCTATGTTTTTGCTAACAAGTACTTACCAATATAAATTAGTAACGTAAGGCTCTAAAAATCACCTTTAAAAACACTATTATTCAGTAAAACTGTTTTATTAAAAGAAGTGTATTTATAGGTAACTACGGTTATTCAAACATACAAAAAAGCCCATATTAGGTGCTACCTAATATGGGCTTTTATACTCTCGCTAAATTATAAGCGCTTTATACAAGCATTCTTATAAAGATAACTCTTTTTTAGCGCGAGTTAAGTTATGTGTTACAAGTGAGTTTTTAGAAATTTGAACCGCTTCATATAAATCAGAAATACCAGCAGTGTCTTTTTGAGCCTTAATACGTGCTACACCACGGTTACTTAATGCAAACGATGTAAGTTCACGTACTTTTAAACGCGGACCATGGCTTTGCTTAAGCAATGCAATAGCTTGTGTACAAATAGCTTCTGCTTCTTCGTAGTTTCTTGCTTCAACATTTAAAGCACAGCTATTAAATGATTTTTCAAATGCGGGTGCTGCAGTTACAGAGTCTTCAATAACCATTAATTTATAATCACCTTGATTAGCCATTGCAGCAGCTGAGCAAGTTAATAATGAGCCAAGAGCGATGGTTTTTAAAAGTGTAAATTTCATGATTATATTCCTAATTAGTTAAGTCGTACTTGTTGCCGACAACTAAACTTTAGAGTGTTAGCTCAATTACCACAAACGATAAAAACAAACCTAATAAGTGAATAAATCTAACCTATAGACTTTAGTCTAACACCCATAAAAATACTTAGTAATTGCAATTAGTTAAAACCCATGAAAACAACTAAACAATATATATAAAAATACATTTTTTTATTTTTTAATAATACCAATTCGCTTAATTAAGTGATCTATTTTGAGGATGGAAAAACGTGTTGATAGCTAGGCAAAAAATTCGCTATTTGGTTGTTCTAAATGAGAATTTTTTAACGCAGGTAGCGACACGTTTAGCCCCGCAAAATGATTATGTATTATTGCGGATTGGTATAACACAATACAAAGTTAATAAACACGAAAAAGCCGATGTTGGGGTTTAACCCAACATCGGCTTTTTTACTCTCGCTATTTTATATTATGCTTTAGTAAGTACTTTATAAAACGCGTTATAAAGGTTTTTTATAACGATAACTCTTCTTTAGCGCGAGTTAAGTTGTGCGATACCATTGAGCTGTTAGACAATTTTGATGCCTCGTATAAATCAGCAAGTGCAGCTGTATCGTTATGCGCTTTTAAACGTGCAACACCACGGTTGCTTAATGCGAATGACGTAAGTTGGCGTACTTTAAATTTAGGGCCATCTGCGTCTTTTAAAAGTGCGATTGCTTTAGTACAAATTGCTTCAGCCTCAGCGTAATTTTTTGACTTAACATTTAGTGCGCAGCTATTAAATGATTGCTCAAGTGGCTGTGGCGCTGTTGCAGTTTCAATAACCATTAATTTGTAATCACTTTGATCAGCCATTGCAGCAGCTGAACATGTTAATAGTGAGCTAAGAGCGATAGTTTTGATAAGTGTAAATTTCATGATTAATTTCCTGTAAGTTAAGTCGTACTTGTTGCCGACAACTGAACTTTAGAGAATTAACACAACCCCGACAAACGATTAAAACAAACCTAATAAGTGAAGAAAATTAACCTATAGACCTTAGTCTAATACGTTTAAACTTTTTCTATATATTTAAATGACTTACAAACCAATAATCGTGCCTAAAATCGCTACTTTACGTTTTAAAATGTATATAATTATTTATGCCTTTTTTTAGTTGGTTTTATTTTAAACACCTTGCTTTGGCATAGCTGAATAACAATCAAACAAATTTATACATTTAATTACATGCAATACTAAGTCATGTATTTATAATTACAGCTCTGGTAACTTTTCATCATTAATGGGTTAACTTTTTTGAAACACATACTTCCTCTTGTTGTTTTATTAAGCACGCTTTTATCATTTAGCCAAAATGCTAACGCAAGGCTTTTGCTCGGTAATGACATGCCTAACACCGGTATGTTTATAAAATCAGAATTTAATGGCGATAGCAGCATTACATCTGCAGGTGTAGAAATGATGGTTAAGCAAAATTACAGTAACTTTGGTGTTGTTTTTACCAGCGCAATTGGCGCGGCAGTAATCGATAATAAACAAGGCGAGCAAGAAGAATTTATAACGTGGGACAATGGCATGAAGCTTGGTTATTTTAATGACTTTTTTTTATACGCCGAGCTTGGCTTAGATCTGTTCGAACTCGCCTTTAAAAACGATAGAGGCGATAACACCTACCAAATAGAAAAATCGAACAACGACATAGACGGTTACGCAGGTATAGGAGCGGGTTATCATTTTAAGCCATTTAAAATAGAAGTATTTACTCGAGCACGCCAAATAGATGGCGACTACTGGGAAGCACAAGAACATATTTACAGCGGTGTGCAGCTCAGCTTTACGTTTTAATTGCCCTTTTTTTTATAAGAAAAATAAAAAGCGTGTGAAATACAGCTATTTCACACGCCTTTTAAAAAATATATTTAACAGGTTTGATCTAACCGATTTATATTTAACGGATAGTTTTGGCTACTTTACCAATACTCAAACCCTGAATTAAAATAGAAAACACCACAACCGCATAAGTAAGAGCCAACAAAATATCGCGCTCGTTCCCATCAGGTAATTGCAATACCAATGCAACCGAAATACCACCACGCAAGCCACCCCAGGTTAAAACTTTCCACGCACCAGATGGCAACTCTAATTGCTTATTAAATGTAGTGGTTGTTATACCCACAACAATTAAACGCGCCATTAACGCTATTAAAATTGTTAAGCCACCAGCAATAAACAAATTACTCGAAAATGCAATCATGACGACTTCAAGCCCTATGAGTACAAATAAAATGGCATTTAAAATTTCGTCAATCAGCTCCCAAAACAAATCAACATAGTGGCGTGTTTTATCGCTCATAGCCATACTACGACCATGATTACCCACCATTAACCCCATCATTACCATTGCAAGTGGGCCCGACAAATGCCAATGGCTTGCAAGTGCATAGCCACCAATAACGCCCGCTAAAGTAAGGAGTACTTCTTCTTGGTAACTATCAATACTTTTAAGTAAGTAATATAAAATACCACCTAATACCAAACCAAAAACAATACCGCCACCGGCTTCAACCGCAAGCGTGTGCGCTACATAATAGGTTGTAGGAATATCACCACTTGATAAAACACCCAATAAAAGCACAAAAATAACCACGCCAATACCATCGTTAAACAACGATTCACCCGCAATCACGGTCTCAATACTTTTAGGCGCACCCGCAGATTGTAAAATTCCCATTACCGCAATAGGATCGGTTGGTGAAATTAATGCACCAAACAGTAAACACCAAATAAACGCTAAATCAAAGCCAAGCAAAGGGAGTACTAAATAAAGCGCACCAGCAATAATAACCGTAGATAGCAACGTACCCACACAGGCCAAAATACCTATTGGCAATTTATAGCGCCTTAAATCGCTAACATTTACATGCAGCGCCCCAGCAAACAGCAGCATAGAGAGCATGCCATCAAGCAAAACTTCAGTAAAATCTAACTGATCGAGCAAGCTCACTTCGTAATCTATAAGATCATCAAACCCTAAAAAGCCCAAAAATATAGCGCCGATAGATAAAAGCATCGAAATAACCATAACGCCAATGGTTGTTGGCAAGCCAATAAAGCGATGGTTTACATAGGTGAGTAACGCGGTAATTGATAAAAATATCGCACTTATTTCAAGTACGCTTAGGCTGGTTCCTGGTGCCATGGTTTAAATCTCAATATTTATTTAATGATACCTTGCTCAAAACAAGCAAAGCAGAAGGGTTATTATTTTTTATACGGTTATCTCGCATTATATTCGCGTAGCCTAAACAAGCATACCCAAAATATTAATTATAAATACACACCCTACTCTATTAACGTATTTAAAGTATTAACTCACGCGTTAAATAAAACAAAAAACCCATGTTAGGAATTAACCTAACATGGGTTTTTTACTCTCGCTATTTTATATCATGCTTTTGGTAAGCACTTTATAAAAGCGTTTATAAAGTACTTATAAAGAAAGCTCTTCTTTAGCGCGAGTTAAGTTGTGCGATACCATTGTACTTGTAGACATTTGGTTTGCTTCGTATAAATCAGCAAGGCCAGCAGTGTCGTTGTTCGCTTTTAAACGTGCTACACCACGGTTGCTTAATGCAAATGACGTAAGTTGGCGTACTTTAAATTTAGGGCCATCAGCGTCTTTTAAAAGTGCGATTGCTTTAGTACAAATTGCTTCGGCTTCAGCGTAATTTTTTGACTTAACATTCAGTGCGCAGCTATTAAATGATTGCTCAAGTGGCTGTGGCGCTGTTGCAGTTTCAATAACCATTAATTTGTAATCACTTTGCTCAGCCATTGCAGCAGCTGAACATGTAAGTAGTGAGCTAAGAGCGATAGTTTTGATAAGAGTAAGTTTCATGGTCGTAGTCCTGTTGGTTAAGCCGTGCTTGTTGCCGACAACTGAACTTTAGAGAATTAACACAAAACCGACAAACGATTAAAACAAACCTAATAAGTGAATAAATCTAACCTATAGACTTTAGTCTAGTAAACAACAGAAGTTCTAAAATATGGAGGTTTCTATACTACCAGCTATTATGTGGCTGTAATAAATATTCCAAACCTTATAACCTAACCCATTATAAAAAATAAGTTATTAATGTACATTAGAGACGACAATAATTTTTTATCAAATCTTATGCTAAAACTCCATCAAACAAAGTTTTGACATATAACCCCAAACAAACTAATAAAAAGGATATTTATGGAACTATTGAAAACATTCATCATCCCTAAAGAGTTAAATCCGATTAAATTTGATGAAATAACTAACTCTCTACTCAATGCACCTAATGTAATGCCTCGCTTAAGCTCTAAAGGGATAAAGTTTGGTACTGCTTTAGGTCTAGAACACCAAATTATACTTCTATTAGCCTCTTGGTATCGTAGTAATAATTCTAGCAAAACAATTAGAACTTATGTCGATGAAACCAGTAATACTGGTTTTGAAGACTTGTGTCAAAGCATGCTTGGTATGGCCTACTTAACATTATGTGACAATATATTATCCCGTAATGGTCAACAGAAAATTTCCAAAAGCGAAGCTTTCAAATCTGCTACAGAGTCAATAGAGAAATTACAAACTTATAACTTTAAAGAGGCTTTCAAAGGCCGTAATGTATTTTTCCCTTGCCTTAAGCCTTCAAAAGGTAATGGTAAAATTTCTCCTCTGTATAGAGACGGAAAAGTAGCATCTCGTGGAGAATTTAAATATATATTTCTAGAATCTTTGAAAGCACTTCTTAGTCCAAAAGAATTAAACTCCTTAAATAACACTTTTTTTATAAATATGGGTAGTTGTATATATGAACTATTCAAAAATACTGAAGATCACTCTTTAAAAGATGAAGTCGGTAATTATTATCTAAAATCAGTTAGGGGAATTAGTCTTTCGGTCTCAACTTATAAACAAAGTGATTTACATAGTAGATTAGGTGATAACCATAAAGATTATATTAATTCACTCTATACTAATAAAGAAAATAGACTCATAACTTTTTTAGAAGTTAGCATTGTTGATACTGGTATTGGCTACTCAAAGAGTTGGTTAAGATATAATAATAAAGGATTTGAATATATAGATATAAATGCTGAAGTAGAAACGGTCTTAACATGCTTTAAAAAACATAGAACAACGAGAGCTAGTAGCTCTGCGGGTTCTGGACTATCTAACGTTATCGATTGCCTTACGGATTTGAATGCGGGCTTCATTCTTAGAACAGGTAGAATTCAATTATCTTGTTTTACTAGAGAAAATACAATTATTGTCGATGAAAAGTCGATAAAAATAGCAAAAAATGAATTAGTCGGCACATCCTTTACTATTGTAGTGCCATTAATATTTAAGGAGGAATGTTAATGATTCATTTTGAAATATTTAACTCTTCAAATGTAAATTTAATAATATTCTTTTCTTCGTTAAAAAATGATACTGAAAATTTGCCTGGTAATATCGAAGCTGTCTTAGAAAAATATCACAGACCAGACAAGATAGTGCTGATATTCCCAGATTGCGATCGTGACACATACAATCTTGAGCTACTTAAATCTAAAGAATTTATTAATAACTTAAACCGTTACGGTCCGAGTGTTAACATAGAAGCATTTAGTTTTAATAAGCTAGGAGAGTTTTTACCCATTGGTGATTTAAATGAAAGCTCTGAAATAGAATTAATTAATATCCGAAATAATATTGTAGAACACGGGTTATCATACCTAGCAGAAAAAAATAGTGTTATAGAAAAAAGCCCTCCAGGCTCTGCTTTTATAAAACCTTCTCAAGATAAGAAAACGGAATTTATAGCTACCCACCGTTTAGCACAGACAGATACCGAGTGCTGCTTTGTAGCTTTTTGTATTATTTCTAAATTTAAAAATATATTAGATTATCAAAAAATATATATTGATACCTCTGCAATTAGTCATATTATTTTATCTGTTATTAATTTATTGAATAGACTTAACGACAATACGGACTACTTCCCTACATTTGAATCATATCATTCATATAGTGGTCTAGATTGTATAACTCCAAAATTTGGACAGAAATTTTTGGTTATTATCTCTGCCTCATCAAGCAATAATATGGCTTCAAAGATTGAAAAACTTTGGGCTGGGAAAGTTAATTCTAATGAAATACTTACATTACTTTCTTTCAAAATTGCAGAAAATGTTCTTTGCCATTTAAATTCAAAATCATCATCGCAGACAGCTACTGTAGAACGCTTTGTAAAACGAGTAGATGAATACTTTACTATTGAAAATTCAAAACCTAAAACAATTCTCATAAAGAAAATACATGGTAAAGAAATAAGGAACTGGCCTTTCAAAAGCTTATATAACTCACATAGCCATAGTTGTAATAAACCTAAAAAGCCTGGGCTGGTAGAAAGCGAAGTAAGCTTAAACTTAACGGAATTATCAGACGGAGTATTGGAAAACATTGATGAATGGTGGAGTGAGCTTATCGATTGGCATATACCAATTACTACTAAATATATCATTACAGATAAAACAGATCCTTTTACAACTAAATATATAGAAAAAATTGAAAAAAAAATTAACATAAAAGTGATCGATTTTAATGAAATAATAGATTCTCGATTTAATAACACAAAAAAAGCAGCGCTAATTTTACTTCCTGCATTAGGGTCTGGGGATCAATTTATAAGTGCTAATCGAGATCTCAGACTTGCAGGACATGATGGAATTCGTATCTTTGTAACCTTTTTTCACCTTTACAGAAGTAAATCAAGTTTAGAGATTTTTAAAAAATCACTTTTATTCGGGCCTGAGTTTGCTAAATATAAATTTTTTGCTAAATTCTCACTAAATGTTCCATCTAGGATAGAGAAAAGTAGCTGGGAATTGGAAAAAAGCCTTTATGAAAAAGAGGCTTCATATCAAGATTCTGATGAATTACAAAGAAGGTATGAGCAATTATCAAGCGTTCAAAATGGGGTTTTAGGAAAAGTTGGGATTAATGGAAGAGACTTCAAGAAGAATCTTTCTTTTACTAGGCACTTTGCATTTTGGGACTTTAAATACGATGCAAACGAAGTTGCACCAGAGGCAGTATACTTTACAGTATCTTCAGTTTTACAAAGCGCACGTGATGATTTTGAAAATGACTTTGAAAATAGCCTAGAGTCTAGTCCTCATCAGCAAGCACTACTATCCCCTGAAAACTTTGTCAGATTCAATGACCCTCTCCTTCAATCATGTCTTTGGCGAGCAGCTAAAAGCTCAGAACTTGATTATTCATCAGATGAAAACTTATCCGACGATTTTGTTTCAATACTTGAGCGCCTATCTAGAGCTATAGATAAAGAACGAGGTGAGGCATTTTCTGATTTACTCTTAGGGATAGCTTTAAGAAAAATAACACTTTCTGTCAAAGCTTTAAAAAGGCTAGAAAAAATTATAGAAGAAATTAGCCATGATAAAATGAGTAAAGAAATTCAGGCAATCCTAAAGATTTTTAAAATTGAATGTACACATTCATAGTCAGGTGATTTTAATTAAATAATTTAATGTACAAGGTACCATGGTTATTAACTCTAACCATGGTTATTAACTCTAACCATGGTATTTAAACACCATAAAATGAAGAGTTAAATCGACTTATCTTAGCGGGACTATTAAACTAACCCCTCATTTCTCACCCAAACCTATAAACTCCCTCGCCCATATGCCATAATCTAAATAATTCATTATTTTAGTAACTTGGCGCGCATTTAGGCGTTTTTTTAAGTTAACTACTCAGGGTTTTCAGCATGGCATATCAAGAGCAAAATCAAGCAACAATCTATTGGCACGACTACGAGACTTGGGGGGCGAGCCCTCAAAAGGATAAGCCGAGCCAGTTTGCGGGTATTCGTACCGATCTTGATTTAAATATTATTGGCGAGCCGCTTATTGAATACTGTAAGCCGCAAGCGGATTACTTGCCCCACCCTGAAGCGTGTTTAATTACGGGTATTACGCCACAAGTAGCGATGAAAAAAGGCTTAGTTGAAGCTGAGTTTATAGCAAAAATTCATGCCGAATTTAGCGTGCCAAACACCTGTGTTGCCGGTTATAACAGTATTCGGTTTGATGACGAAGTAAGCCGTTATAGCTTTTACCGTAACTTTTACGACCCATACGAGCGTGAATACAAAAATAACAATAGCCGCTGGGATATTATTGATTTAGTACGTGCTTGTTATGCGCTGCGCCCTGAAGGGATTGAATGGCCGTTAAAAGAAGACGGCAGCCCAAGCTTTAAGTTAGAGCATTTAACCGTAGCCAATGGTATTGAACACGCCGCAGCGCACGATGCGCTAAGCGATGTAACCGCCACTATTGCACTGGCTAAGCTAATAAAAGAAAAGCAACCAAAGCTATATAACTTCTTTTTTGGGCTGCGTGGCAAAAAAGCCCTTGCCGAATTGGTTGATGTTTTTAACATGACGCCGCTTGTGCATACCACGTCGCGCATACCTGCAACACAAGGCTGTACAAGCTGGGTTGCACCAATGAGCTTTCATCCAGTAAATAAAAACGCGGTTATTTGTTTTGATTTAACCCAAAACCCGCAAGTACTCATTGATTTAAACGTAGAAGAGTTACGCAAACGTTTATACACCAAACGTGTAGATTTAGCCGAAGACGATTTACCTGTTGGCTTAAAACTAGTGCATTTAAACAAGTGCCCTATTTTAGCCCCAGCTAAAACATTATTGCCTGAAAACGCCGCCCGCCTTGGGATTGACCGCGAGCAGTGCTTAGCTAATTTAGCTATTTTAAAAGCCAATACCGACCTTCGCGATAAAGTAACCGAAGTGTTTAACGAGCAAGGCGATTACAGCGCAACTACTAACGTTGACTACTTACTTTACGATGGTTTTACAAGCCATGCTGACAAAGCTAAATTTGCGATTATTCGCGATGCTAAACCAGATGAATTAGCAGGGTTGAAGTTAGACTTTGAAGATAAAAAGTTTAATACGTTGTTGTTTAGATACCGTGCCCGTAACTGGCCAGAAACGCTAAACCAGCAAGAACTTGATCAATGGCGCCAGTATTGCCAAAACAAGTTAATGCACGGCGAAGATCAACCATCGATTAACGCGCAAGATTTTATGATTACCCTTGAAAACCTAGCGCATGAACATGACGACAGCGAAAAAAATCTTACAATTTTAAAGGCGCTGTATAACTACGCACAAAGCATGTAATTCGGTGTAGACGTAGAGCTTGCTCACGTGAAAAGCGTAGCTTTTAATTACTTAAATAAAACTCTATTCACAAAGAGAAGAGCATGAGAAGTAAATGAGAATACATAAAAGCAATAATCTTTTGATCTATCACTGCCTCTAAAAGCGCAGCGCCTCATAACCTCTTTGTGAATAAATTACTTTACGGGCTTTGCCCGTCACGCAAGCAAGCTTCGCGTCTTGTATCTCTCGTTGATAAATGATTAGCTATCATTTATCACATCGAAGTCAGTGAGCTTGCCTTCGCGCCTAGTATTTAATACTGCTCCGTAGATAAAGCCCTGACTTTCTATTCTCACAAACTGA